>Ga0209023_10001403_pt1 | contig 32450 bp, 33 predicted proteins | sample LakOneMetagenome_FD_187468 | JGI IMG/M metagenome (GOLD analysis project Ga0209023, IMG submission 187468) | Freshwater and sediment microbial communities from Lake Erie, Canada (SPAdes) (version 2) | ecosystem: Environmental > Aquatic > Freshwater > Lentic | place: Lake Erie, Canada...
GTCGAGCAGTTCGTCGCGCGCCTCGTGGTTCGTCGACGACAGGACCGCCTCGAAGCCATCGAAGATGAACAGGAAGCGCGCGCCGAACACCTGGCTCAGCAGATGGACGCTGGTCGCCAGCCCGAGCCGCGGCAACGCGTGGTGGATCTCGGCCGCGTGCAACGCCGCGTCGAACTGGTCGCACACGCCCGCGAGCGTCGGCGTCGCGGCGGCGTCGACCAGCACGACGATCTCGGCGCGGCGCGCGCGCGCGGCGATGCGCCGCTCGCGAAACGAGACGACAACCTGCGGGTCGCGCGGCGGCTCGATCCGCGCGTCCTCGGCGCGCCGGTGCAGCAGCGGCAGCAGGCCACCGGTGATCAGCGCGGTCTTGTCGGTCTCGGTGTCGCCGATCAACAGCGTCAGGCGCTGCGAGCGCAGCGACTGCGCCAGCTGCAGCGCGGGCGGCGGACGCGGGCGCCGCGATGCGTCGGGTTCTGGCAGGGGCGAGGTCGCAGCCACGGCAACAGGTCCTGATCCTGGGGATCAGGGCTGTACGCGGCGCAGGTGCATTCGGATGCAGCGGCACACGCGAGCGCCCGCGCGCTAGCATCGCTCGATGACCAAAGTCCGCGTCCACAGTTTCAGCGTATCGATCGACGGGTTCGGCGCCGGCCCGAACCAATCCCTGCAGGACCCGATGGGCCAGGGCGGCATGGCGTTGCACGAATGGGCCTTCAGCACACGCACGCTGCAGACGATGTTCGGCCAGCCCGACCGCGGCGCGACCGGCGTCGACGACGACTACGCCGCGCGCGGCTTCGAGAACATCGGGGCCTGGATCCTCGGCCGCAACATGTTCGGCCCGGTCCGCGGCCCGTGGCCGGACGAGAACTGGAAGGGCTGGTGGGGCGACACGCCCCCGTACCACGTGCCGGTGTTCGTGCTGACCCGGCACGCGCGCGCGCCGCTGGTGATGGACGGCGGCACGACGTTCCACTTCGTCACCGACGGCATCGAGGCGGCGCTCGCGCGGGCACGCGACGCGGCGGGCCCGAAGGACGTGCGCATCGGCGGCGGCGTGTCGACGGTGCGCCAGTACCTCCAGGCCGGCCTGATCGACGAGATGCACCTCGCGCTGTCACCGGCGGTGCTCGGCCGCGGCGAGGCGCTGCTGGCCGGCATCGATCTCGCGGCGCTGGGCTACCGGTGCGTCGAGCGCGCCGGCACACCGTACGCGCTGCACGTCGTGCTGGCGCGGGCGTCGTCGGCGGGCTGACGCCGGCTTGCACGGCCCCGGCCGGGCTCAGAAGCCGTCGCGGTCGCGCCCGACCGGCGCGCCGGAGTCGATCACGATGTTGTCCAGCAGGCTCAGCCCGTGCGCGCCGCTGGCGCGTGCGGCGATCGTCAGCGTGCCGGCCGCGTAGGTGCCGCGTGCGAGCACCAGATCGCCGGCCGCGATCTCGTTCGATCCCGCGCCGTCCATGCCATGGCTGACGCGGCGCCGCACCACGATGCTCGACGGATCGGCGCTGACCGCCAGGCCGTGCAGCGAGAACGTCGTCGGCGTGCCGCTCGTGCTGCTGTTCACCGGCGCCGGCGACGCATCGACGACGCCGCCGATCGCTCCTTCGGCCGACGCGGGCGCGATCGTCAGGGCGAGCGCCGTGAGCCGGCCCGACGCGTCCGCCTGCGTGCGCACCAGCACATGCTGCGAGGTGCTCGCGGCGAGGTAGGTCTGGAACGTCGTGATGTTGAACGGATTGGAGCCGCTGCCGCCCTGGCTCGCGCCGGTGCCGCCGCTGCCGCGGCTCGATCGGTCGGCCAGGCGCGTGCTCGCGTCGACCGTGACGCTCTGCCCGAGCAGGGTCACGACGAAGCTGTCGGCGCTCGCGCCGGCCGCGACGGCTTCGACATTGCCTTCGAGGCCGTAGGTGGCGCTCGAGGCCGCGTGCAGCAGCGTGATCGAGGTCGCCACGACCGACGTTCCGCCGGACCCGACGGTGCCGACGACCCGCACCTCGTCGCCGACCGCGGGCAAGGCGCCGGTCACCGCGCTGGCGTCGATCGCGACGCCGCGGATCACGAGCGCCGCGGGCGAGCTCGTCACGCTGGAGACCCGGCCCTCGACCTCGATGTCCGCGCCGGTGGTTTCCACCGCGAGCTTGGTGCGCTGCCGTGCCACCGTCGCGGCGAGCGTCGCCGCCGGCAGTGCCGGGGCGGCGCTGCTGAACGCCGAGACGATCTGGCCGACGCTGAACGCCGAGGCGCAGGTGGACTTGGACGCGCCGGTGATGCAGCTGGCGCCGCTCAGGTCGACGAGCAGGCCGCCGATCGTCACGTTGTTCGTGCCGACCGCGTTGACCAGGCCCTCGACCTTGTAGTTCACGCCGGTCGACGCGGCACCCGGTACGTCGTTCACCGACACCAGCGTCGCGATGATGTCGGCGGTGCCCGAGCTCGCGCTGGTCGAGTAGAGATAGCCGTAGACCGTCACGTAGGTGCCGGCGACGGCACTGCTGCCCGACCCGGTGGCGGCGACGAGGTCGCTCTGGCCGGTGACTGCGGTGCAGGGCGATGTCGTCGCCGTCAGGCAGGCACGGTGGTCGCTGAAGTTGGTCGCCGCGGTGAGCTGCACCGATTGGCCGAGCACCAGCAGCGTGCCGGCGCCGGCGTCGGTCGCATCGACGATGCCGCGCACCAGCGGGCGCACGCGGATCTCGTCCGCCACCGGTTTGGCATCGGTGCTGGACAGCGCCTTCTTCACGTCGACCGACATGCCGACCTCGAGCGCGCGCATGTCGGTGCTGGCGATGCCGGTGTCGTCGTCGACGATGCGCGCGTTGCGCGTGTCGAACTCGTGGCCGTTGACGAACACGCTGCCGAACGCGCTGATCGTGCCGGTGGATGTCGCGCCGCTCGCGGTGCCGGTCGTGGGGGTGCCGCCGGTGCCGACGGTTCCGCTCGACGTGCTCGACGTGCCGCCCCCGCCACCGCACGCGGCGAGCGTGATGCCGAGGGCGGCTGCCACGGCGAGAGCGCCGCAGAGTCGGTGCGTGGTGTTGTTCTTCATGATCGCCAACGTTCCTTCGTGATAACGAGGAAGGAGTCTGCAAAGAATGATGTGAACCCGGGTTTCCGAATCGTTACGACCAGTGAGCGATCGGGCCTGAGCACACGTTTGGGAACGACTCGCGCCATTTCGACGCGCCGCATGTCGGCGCCGACACGGTCGTAAGCGGATCTTTCGATGTGCGCACCCGCCTGCGCGACTTCAGAACGCGAGTGCCGAGTGCAGCGCGCGCCGCACCGCGTCGGTATCGGTGAGCGCGACGAACGCGAGTCCGGCGATCGCGCCGGCGAGGTGCGCGTCATGGTTCACGCGACCGCGCCGCTGGCGCGCGGCGTACCAGGTGTAGGCCAGATAGCCGAGCGCGAACAACGGCGCCGGAACCGGGATCGGCAGCGGAAACACGACGATCGCGTTGGTCGGAAAGTAGACGATCGACGCGAACAGCACCGCGAGGATCGCGCCCGACGCGCCGAGGCTGCGGTACTCGGGCTCGCGGCGATGCTGGAGCCACGTGCCGAGATCGCTCGCGAGCAGCCCGAAGGCGTAGAGCGCGACGAAACGCGGCGTGCCGATCATCCGCTCGAGCGGGAACGCGAAGGCCCAGAACGTGAACGCGTTGAACAGCAGATGCGACAGGTCGGCGTGCAGGAACGCGCTGGTGACCAGGGTGACGAACTGGCGCTGCGGCACGAGCCAGTACGGACGCAACAGATGGCGCTCGATGACCGAGGGCTTCATGGTGAGCGTCGTCACGCCGGCGATCAGGATGATCGCGAGCAACAGGGTCGCGGCGGGCGTGCGGGCGAGCAGGTCGTTCATCAGGCGAGAGGGCGTGGACCGAGCAGATCGAGGCCGGCGCGCAGCACGCTGATCGCGGCGATCAGCATCAGCAGGTTCAACACCTGGCGCCGGAAGCGTTCGGGCGAAACGCCGACGAACGAACGCTGGCCGACCGCGATGCCGGCGAGCATCGCCGGGGTGAGCCAGAGTGCCCAGCGCAGCGTGTCGGCGCCGAGCAGCGCCGTCGGCGCGTGCGTCACCGAGGAGACCAGCGCCGAGCACAGCAGCGCGTACAAGTCGGTGAACAGGAACAGGGCGATCAGCGTCGCGCGCATCACGGCCGGCGCGATCTGCGCGGTGCTCAGCATCACCGCGACCGCGATGCCGCCGATCGCCGCGACGCCGTTGACGAAGCCGCTCGCCATGCCGACCGCGAGGCGCGCCGCCGGGCTCGGCTCGAGCGCGAGGCTGACGCCGGCGCGCAGCAGCGCGGCCGCGAGCAGCAGCAGGGCGCCGATCAGCAGGCGCAGCGGCGTCTCCGGCAACCACGCGAGCAACAGCGTGCCGAGCGGCAGGCACAGCAGGTTGCCGATCACGAGCCAGCTCAGCCACTGCCAGTCGATGTCGCGCGCCGCACTGCGCAGCAGGCTGATGCTGGCCAGCACTTCGAGCACGAAGATCGCCGGCACGACCTGCGCCGGCGAGACGATCAGCGCCAGCCCGGCCACGCTCAGCGCCGAGAAGCCGAAGCCCGCGAAGCCGCGCACGATGCCGGCGCCGAACACGATCGCGAGCGCGGCGATCATCACCGGCCAGGCGAGGGGGGCAGCCAGGTTGATGTTCGCGGCAAGAGGCATCGCCCGAACTGTGCCATCGAATCGCGGCAGATAAACTCGGCGCATGAACTCCATCGCATTGACGACGCTCGGCCGTAGCGACCTGCGTGTGCCGAAGATCTGCCTCGGCACGATGACCTTCGGCGAACAGGTCGACGAGCCGACCTCGCACGCGATCCTCGATCGGGCGCTGGCCGCCGGTGTCAACTTCATCGACACCGCCGAGATGTACGCCGTGCCCGTGCGGCGCGAGACCTCGGGTGCGAGCGAGCGCATCATCGGCAACTGGTTCGCCGCCCGGCCCGGTGCGCGCGCGAAGGTCGTGCTCGCGACCAAGGTCGCCGGGCCGGCGCGCAACGCCGACTGGATCCGCGGCGGCAGCAGCAACCTGACGCCGGCGGAAATCCGCATGGCCTGCGACGACAGCCTGGCGCGGCTGCGCACCGACGTGATCGACCTGTACCAGATCCATTGGCCGAACCGCAATGTGCCGATGTTCGGTCCGATGTACTTCGATCCGAAGCTGGATCGCGAGTACACCAGCGTCCACGACCAGCTCGAGGCGCTCGGCGCTCTGGTGAAGGCCGGCAAGGTGCGCCACATCGGCCTGAGCAACGAGACGCCCTGGGGTCTGGCGGAGTTCGTCAAGGTCGCCGATCAGCACGTTCTGCCGCGCGTGGCCACGTTGCAGAACCCGTACACGCTCGTCAATCGCGTCGTCGACAACGGGCTGGACGAAATGATGCACCGGGAGCAGGTGTCGCTGCTCGCCTACTCGCCGCTCGGCTTCGGGTCGCTGACCGGCAAGTACGACGCGATCGGCTACGGCGGCGATCCGGCGATCGGCCGCATGGCCCGCTTCGAGGCGTTCCGCAAGCAGCGCTGGGGTCGGCCCGAGGTCCTGGCGGCCGCGCGCCGCTACAACGCGCTGGCGCGCGAGCACGGCCTGACGCCGACGCAGATGGCGCTCGCGTTCTGCTACGGCAACTGGCGTGTCGCGAGCACGATCATCGGCGTGACGACGCTCGCGCAACTCGACGAATGCCTCGCCGCGTGGGGCACGACGCTCGCGCCCGAGCTGCTGGCGCAGATCGACGCGATCCGCTGGCAGCTGCGCGATCCGGCGCAATAGCCGACGGCCGGCGATCGTGGCGAAGAAGACCGCGCACGTCAGCGAGACGCCGGCCACGCAGTGGCTGCGCCAGCATCGCGTCGACTACACCGAGCATGTCTACGACTATGTCGAGCACGGCGGCACGGCCGAGTCGGCGCGCCAGCTCGGCGTCGACGAGCATGCGGTGATCAAGACGCTCGTGATGCAGGACGAACGCGCGCAGCCGCTGATCGTGCTGATGCATGGCGACAAGCAGGTCAGCACGAAGAACCTCGCGCGCGGCATCGCGTGCAAGTCGGTCGAGCCGTGCAAGCCCGACGTCGCGCAACGGCACAGCGGCTACATGGTCGGCGGCACGTCGCCCTTCGGGACGAAGAAGGCGATCCCGGTCTACGTCGAGTCCTCGGTGCTCGAACTCGAGCGCATCTGCATCAACGGCGGGCGGCGTGGCTACCTCGTCGGCATCGCGCCGCGGGTGCTCACCGAATTGCTCGGTGCCAAGCCGGTGCAGTGCGCGTTGTAAACGACGCGAATCGGCCCGCGGCCGCTGACGCAAAATAGCCGCATGCAAGCGCTGCAACCCTACGCTCCCGTGCTGGCCGTCGTCGTGGCGTACCTGATCGGGTCGCTGTCCTTCGCGGTGATCGTCAGCCGGCTGATGGGGTTGAACGATCCGCGCACGTACGGTTCCGGCAATCCGGGGGCGACCAACGTGCTGCGCTCGGGCAACAAGGCCGCGGCGATCCTGACGCTGGCGCTCGACGCGTTGAAGGGGTTCGTGCCGGTGCTGCTGGTCCGGCTGTTCGGCCCGGCGTACGGCCTGGAGGAGGGCACGCTCGCGCTGGTCGCGATCGCGGCGTTCCTCGGGCACCTCTGGCCGCTGTTCTTCCACTTCAAGGGCGGCAAGGGCGTGGCGACTGCGGCGGGCGTGCTGCTGGGGCTGAACGTCTGGCTCGGCGTCGCGACGCTGGCGACGTGGATCATCATCGCCGCGTTCACGCGCTACTCGTCGCTTGCCGCGCTCGTGGCGGCGCTGTTCGCGCCGTTCTATCAGGTGCTCATCTGGGGCGGCGGGCCGATCGCGAGCGCGGTGTTCGTGATGGGCGCGCTGCTGATCTGGCGTCACCGCGCGAACATCGTCAAGCTGATGAACGGCACCGAAAGCAAACTCGGCCAGAAGGCCGCCGGCGCGGCCAAGGCGCCCCCCCACAAACACGGAGCAAAGACATGACGCACGGACTGCGGCGTTTCCATACCAACGACCGGCTGTCGGAGATGACGATCCACAACGGCACGGTGTACCTCGCGGGTCAGATCGCCGAGGACGCGAGCCAGGACATCCGCGGCCAGACGACGCAGGTACTCGCCGCGATCGACAAGCTGCTGCACGAGGCCGGCACCGACAACGCGCACATCCTGTTCTGCCAGATCTACATCAAGGACCTCGCGGACTTCGCCGCGATGAACGAGATCTGGGAGGACTGGGTGGCGCCGGGCGACGCGCCGCCGCGTGCGACGGTGCAGGCGAACCTCGCGAAGCCGGAGTGGAAGATCGAGATGGTCGTGACCGCGGCGATCTGAGCCACGCCTAGTAGTTCAGGCCCATCGCCGCACGCACGTCGCGCATCGTCGCGCGTGCGACGCCGCGCGCGCGCTCGGTGCCGACTTCGAGTATCCAGTGCACCTGCTTCGGGTTCGCGAGGTACTGTTCTGCCCGCTCGCGCCACGGCGCCTGCTCGCGTTGAATCGCTTCGATCACCGGCTTCTTGCAATCGAGGCAACCGATGCCGGCGGTGGTGCACCCTTCGCGCGCCCAGGCCTGCGTCGAGGCGTCCGAATACACGAGGTGGAATTGCCACACCGGGCAGACGTCGGGATTGCCAGGATCGGTGCGGTGCACGCGCGCGGGGTCGGTCGGCATCCGCTTGACCTTGCGTTCGACCTCGGCCGGCTCCTCGCGCATCGAGATGCCGTTGCCGTAGCTCTTGCTCATCTTCGCGCCGTCCAGCCCGGGAAGCTTCTTGACTTCGGTATGCAGTGCCTGCGGTTCGTGGAGGATGGTCTTGCCGGTCCCGCGCAGGTAGCCATCGAGGCGCTCGCGATCGGCCGCTCCGAGTGCGCCGCTGCCATCGATCAGGCGCCGCGCGGCCTGCAGCGCTTCGTCGCCGCCGGCCTGCTGGAAGGCCTTGCGCGCCGCCTCGAACGCCTTCGCGTCGTTCTTGCTCATCTTCTTCACGACGGCCGCCGCGAGCTCGTCGAAATTCGCCTCGCGCCCGTAGAGGTGATTGAAGCGCCGCGCGACCTCGCGCGTGAGCTCGACGTGCGACGACTGATCCTCGCCGACCGGCACGTACGCCGCCTTGTAGATGAGGATGTCGGCCGCCTGCAGCAGCGGGTAGCCGAGGAAGCCGTAGGTCGCGAGATCGCGGTCCTTCAGTTTCTCGATCTGGTCCTTGTAGGTCGGCACGCGTTCGAGCCAGCCCAGCGGCGTGCCCATCGCGAGCAAGGTGAACAGTTCGGCGTGCTCGGGCAGCCGACTTTGCATGAAGACCGTCGCACGCTCCGGATCGATGCCGGCGGCGAGCCAGTCGATCACCATGTCGTAGACGTAGCGCTCCATCACGCCGCGCTCTTCGTAGTGCGTCGTCAGCGCGTGCCAGTCGGCGACGAAGTAGAAGCACTCGTAGTCGTCCTGCATCCGCACCCAGTTCTTCAGCGCGCCGTGATAGTGGCCGAGGTGCAGGGCGCCGGTCGGGCGCATGCCGGAGAGTACGCGTTGCTTCGTCGTCGTCATGGCGCGGAATTGTAGGCGGCTACACTGCTCGGCTCGGTTTGTTCCCTGGTTCCTTGAAGCGCATCGTCATCCTCATCTCGGGCCGCGGCTCGAACATGCAGGCCATCGTCCGGGCCTGCGCCACCGAAGGGTGGGCCGCGCGCGTCGTCGCGGTGATCAGCAACCGGCCCGACGCGCCGGGCCTCGAGTTCGCTCGCCAGCACGGCATCGCGCAGCTCGCGCTCGATCACGCGGCGTTCGCGTCGCGCGAGGCGTTCGACGCCGAACTCGCGCGCGTGATCGACGAGCACGAGCCGGACGTGGTCGCGCTGGCCGGCTTCATGCGGATCCTGACCGACGACTTCGTGGCGCGCTACGACGGCCGCCTCGTCAACGTGCATCCGTCGCTGCTGCCGGCGTTCCCGGGCTTGAGGACGCACGAGCGTGCGATCGAAGCCGGATGCAAGCTGGCCGGCGCCACCGTTCACTTCGTGACGCCCAGGCTCGATCACGGCCCGATCATCGCGCAGGCGGTCGTGCCGGTGCTGCCCACCGACACGCCGCAGACGCTCGCGGCGCGTGTGCTCGAACGCGAGCATGTGCTGTATCCGCGCGCGCTGCGCTGGATGGTCCACGGGCTGCTGGTGCGGCGCGGCAACCTCGTCACGCATGCGCGTGGCGAACCGCAGCTGCTGCGTTAGAACAATCCCGCGGCGATGTTGACGGTGAACGCCAGGATCGTCGTGTTGAACACGAACGACAGCACCGACTGCAGCAGCACGAGGCGGCGCATCGGCCGGTTCGTGATCGACACGTCGGCCGTCTGCGACGCCACGGCGATCGTGAACGAGAAGTAGAGGAAGTCCGCGTAGTCCGGCTTGAAGTTGTCCTCGGGCTCCGGAAACTTCAGCCCGCCGCCGCGTTCGGTGCCGTAGTACAGGCTCGTGTAGTTCAGCGCGAACAGCGTCGGCAGCAGCAGCCACGAGCCCATCACGGTCACGAGCGCGAACAGGATGTGCGGCAGCGCATGGCGCGCGCCCGCACCCTTCACCGCGGACAGCTCGATCACGATCGCGACGATGCTCGCGACCGCGGCGAGGATCACCAGCGTCAGCACGAACGCGGCGCCTTCGGCCTGCGCGACGGCGCTGCGGCGCAGGTGCTCATGATCGGCGCGCACCATCAGCGCGCCGATCAGCACCAGAAACAGCCACACGCCCACGTTCCAGCCCAGCAGCGCGCGCGTCACCGCGTGGTCGATGCCGGGCGTGAACGCGCCGACGGCCAGCCCGATCGCCGCGCAGCCGATCAGGCGCGGGCGGGTGCGGAGGTGATTGAGGACGCGGCTCATCGGCAGGGGATCCGGGACGCGCAAGGATAATCCGGCGATGCACCCGAATGCCTTGCTCGAACTCGCGACCGAGCTGCTCCATCGCGTCCTGCAATTGCAGCACCCCGCCGATGGGGTCGTCTCCGACTTCTTTCGTCAGCATCGCGCGCTCGGCAGCCGCGAGCGCCACACGCTCGCCGAGACCACGTATGCGGTGCTGCGCGAACGCCTGCTGTACCAGCATCTCGCGCAGTCGGGCAAAGGCGAGATGGAGCGGCGTCTCGCGGTGCTGGCGTGGCAGGGCAACGACGGCTTTCTCCGCGCGGCGCTGAGCGATGTGGAGCAGCAATGGCTCGCGCAGGTGAAGAACATCGACCGCGCGGCGCTGCCGGACAAGCTGCGCCACAACCTGCCGGAGTGGCTCGCGCAGATCCTGCAGGCCGAGCATGGCGACGAGTTCTGGGCGCTGGTGGCGGCCATGAACACGAGTGCGGACCTCGACCTGCGCGTCAACACCTTCAAGACCAAGCGCGAGGACGCGCAGGCGGCGCTGCGGGCCGCGGGCATCGATGCGGTGATCACGCGCTATTCGCCGCTCGGCTTGCGCCTGCCCGGCAAGCCGGCGCTGCACAAGCTCGACGTGTTCATGCGCGGCGACGTGGAGGTGCAGGACGAAGGCAGCCAGTTGCTCGCGCTGATGCTGGGCGCCAAGCGCGGCGAGATGGTCGCGGACTTCTGTGCCGGCGCGGGCGGCAAGACGCTCGCGCTCGGTGCCGAGATGCGCAACACCGGTCGGCTCTATGCATTCGACACCTCGGGCCATCGGCTCGCGGCGCTGAAGCCGCGCCTGGCGCGCAGCGGGCTGTCGAACGTCTATCCGGTGCAGATCGCGCACGAGCGCGACGAGCGCATCAAGCGGCTGGCCGGTAAGCTCGATCGGGTGCTGGTCGATGCGCCGTGCTCGGGGCTGGGCACGCTGCGCCGCAATCCCGACTTGAAGTGGCGCCAGTCACCGCAATCGGTCGAAGAATTGCGTGTGAAGCAGGCGGCGATCCTGGCCAGTGCCGCGCGACTGGTGAAACCGGGCGGCAGGCTCGTCTACGCGACCTGCAGCCTGCTCGACGCCGAGAACGAGGCGATCGCGAACGCGTTCAGCGCCGAACGGGGCCGCGATTTCAGGGTCGTACCCGCCGTCGAGGCGCTCACGAAGGCGCACGTGGCCGAAGCGCAGACGCTGGTGCGTGGCGATTTCCTGCGCCTGTGGCCGCATCGCCATGGCACCGACGGATTTTTCGCCGCAGTTTGGGAACGCGTCTGATGCTGTTGCGTTGACAGCCGATGCTGTCAGAAGCCGGTTCTTGTGCCGAACTTGAGATAGCTCAAACTGGCGCCAACTATCCCGCCAATTTCACAGGGATTAGGCCCGGAGGGGTCATTTACAATCTCGTACCTGCATATCGAGCAGGCTAGAAGGCGCAAATGGATTCGTTGATGCTTGTTTGGGATGCACTGATCAATTGGCTGGCCCATGGCCTGATCGGCGCGTCGTGGTGGGAAGTCGTGCTGTTCGCGCTGGTGGCGACGCACATCACCATCGCGTCGGTGACGATCTTCCTGCACCGGGCTCAGGCGCATCGCGCTCTCGAACTGCACGCGATCCCGTCGCACTTCTTCCGCTTGTGGCTGTGGCTCACGACCGGCATGGTGACGAAGGAGTGGGTTGCGATCCACCGCAAGCACCACGCCAAGTGCGAGACCGAAGACGATCCGCACAGCCCGCAGACGCGCGGCATCAAGGCCGTGCTGCTGACCGGCAGCGAGATGTACCGCGCCGAAGCGAAGAACCAGGAAACGCTCGCCAAGTTCGGTCACAACACGCCGGACGACTGGCTTGAGCGCAATCTGTACAGCCGCTTCTCGTGGCAGGGCGTCGGCGTGATGCTGCTGATCGACCTGATGCTGTTCGGCGCGATCGGCGCGGCGGTCTGGGCGCTGCAGATGGCGTGGATTCCGATCACCGCCGCTGGCATCATCAACGGCCTCGGCCACTGGTGGGGCTACCGCAATTTCGAGGCCGCCGACGCGTCCACCAACATCTCGCCGTGGGGCATCATCATCGGCGGCGAGGAACTGCACAACAACCACCACACCTATCCGACGTCGGCCAAGCTGTCGGTCAAGCCGTACGAGTTCGACATCGGGTGGGCGTACATCCGCGGTCTCGAGATGTTGGGCCTGGCCAAGGTCCGCAAGACCGCCCCGCTGTTGAAGCTGGGCGCGGTCAGGCCGGTCGCCGACGACCAGACGCTAGAGGCGATCATCGCCAATCGCTACGAAGTGATGGCCAAGTACGCGCGGAACCTGCGTCACGCGGCGCAAGGCGAGGTCGAGCGGCTGAAGGCCGAAGGCTCGGCCAGTGCGGCGAAGCTGGCGAACATGAAGCTCGCGCGCCGCTGGCTGCATCGCGACGAAGACCGGATCCCGACGAACGTGCGCGCCCAGGTCGCTGCGGCCGTCGAGCACAGCCCGGGCCTGGCCAAGCTGGTCGCGATGCGTGAGGAACTGCGGCTGCTCTGGACGCGCACCAACGTGTCGGCCGAACAACTGGTGATCGATCTGCAGGCCTGGTGCAAGAAGGCCGAGGAGAGCGGCATCGCCGCGTTGCAGGAATTCGCGTTGAAGCTGCGCGCGGCGAAGGCGTAGAGCGCTTGCGGGCTCTCCGCCAGATCCGCAAAAACGAAAGGGCCGCGATTGCGGCCCTTGACGTTGGTGGAGAGAGAGTCTCTCTTACTTCAGCTTCGTTTCCTTGTAGGCCACGTGCTTGCGTGCCTTCGGATCGAACTTGATCATCTCCAGCTTTTCCGGCGTGGTCTTCTTGTTCTTGTCGGTCGTGTAGAAGTGACCGGTGCCGGCCGTCGATTCCAGCTTGATCTTTTCGCGTCCGCCTTTGGCCATGGTCGCTGCTCCTTGCTTAGATTTCGCCGCGGGCGCGCAGGTCGCCCAGGACTTGTTCGATGCCGACCTTGTCGATCAGGCGCAAGGCCGCGTTCGTGATGCGCAGGCGCACCCAGCGGTTCTCGGACTCGACCCAGAAGCGGCGGTACTGCAGGTTCGGCAGGAACCGGCGCTTGGTTTTGTTGTTGGCGTGGGAGACGTTGTTCCCCACCATCGGGCGCTTGCCCGTGACCTGACAGACGCGTGCCATGACGCTACCCCACTTGATTTGTTAGAGCCTGAGTTTCGGCAAAGACAACGATTATAGCCCGATTTCCCGGTTCGGCCACCGCGCGGCCACCGCATCCACCGGCCTATTGCTGCTCCAGGAAGCGCTGCGCGTCGAGCGCGGCCATGCAGCCGGTCCCGGCGCTGGTGATCGCCTGGCGGTAGACGTGGTCCTGCACGTCGCCCGCGGCGAACACGCCCGGCACGCTGGTCATCGTCGCCATGCCCGACAGGCCGCTCTTGGTGATCAGGTAGCCGTCCTTCATCTCGAGCTGGCCCTTGAAGATATCGGTGTTGGGCTGGTGTCCGATCGCGATGAAGCAGCCGGTCAGCGTCAACTCGCTGCCGCTGCCGCCGTTCGTGCTCTTCAAGCGCACGCCGGTGACGCCGCTCGCATCGCCGAGCACCTCGTCGAGCGTGTTCCACAGGTGCAGCTGCATCTTGCCCTCGGCGACCTTGGCGTGCAGCTTGTCGACGAGGATCGCCTCGGCGCGGAACTTGTCGCGGCGGTGCACGAGGTGCACCTTGCTCGCGATGTTCGACAGGTACAGCGCTTCCTCGACCGCGGTGTTGCCGCCGCCGACGACGCAGACTTCCTGCCCGCGGTAGAAGAAGCCGTCGCAGGTCGCGCAGCCGCTGACGCCTTTGCCCATGAAGGCCGTCTCCGAGGGCAGCCCGAGGTACTTGGCCGACGCGCCGGTCGCGATGATCAGCGCGTCGCAGGTGTACTGGCCCGAGTCACCGGTCAGCCGGAACGGCCGCTGGCTCAGGTCGACGCTGTTGATGTGGTCGAAGACGATCTCCGTGTTGAAGCGCTCGGCGTGCTTCTGAAAGCGCTGCATCAGGTCGGGACCCATCACGCCGTCGACGTCGGCGGGCCAGTTGTCCACATCGGTCGTGGTCATCAGTTGGCCGCCCTGGGCGATGCCGGTGACGAGCATCGGCTTCAGATTGGCGCGCGCCGCGTAGACGGCGGCCGTGTAGCCCGCAGGGCCGGAGCCGAGGATCAGGACGTGGGCGTGCTTGGGGCTGGAGCTCATGGTGGTCCGGTTGGGTTCGGGGTGCGGATGCAAGGGCTTGGGAGGCCGGACGCGTGGGTGCCGCGCCACGCGTGAGTCTGACATGCGGGTCAGAACGGCTGACTTGCAAGGCTTTAATGGTGACAATAGCGAAATTGTAGGCAAAAGCCTCGAGTTTCTTTTCACGCGCCCGATGGCAGGGCGTTTCGCGCCAGCAACAACGACAGGGAGTCATTCCAATGGCCATGCTTTCCAATCTCGATCTGATCCGGCGCGTTCCCTTGTTCTCGCTGCTGACGAACGATCAGGCGCAGGGGATCGCGGACGCGGTCGTCAAGCGGCGTTTCCGCCGCGGCGAGATCGTCGTGGAGCATGGCAAGAAGTCGAATGCGCTGTTCATCCTGCTGACCGGGCGGGCCCGGGTGCTGACCGCGGACTCGCGCGGCCGCGAGGTGATCCTGGCGGTGCTGCAACCGGGCGACTACGTCGGCGAGATGAGTCTGATCGACAACGAACCGCATTCCGCGACCGTGCGTGCCGAGGTGCAGACCGACATGTTGATCCTCGGGCGCGCCGAGTTCGCACGCTGCCTGCCGGAGAATTCCAGCCTGTCGTACGCGATCATGCGCGGCCTGGTGCAGCGGCTGCGCAGCGCGGACCGACAGATCGAATCGCTCGCACTGCTCGACGTGTACGGCCGCGTCGCCCGCACGCTGCTCGACATGGCCGAGATGGAAGGCGAGGTCAAGACGATCCGCAACAAGGTCTCGCGCCAGGATCTGGCCAAGGTCGTCGGCGCGTCGCGCGAGATGGTCAGCCGCGTGATGAAGGACCTCGAGGAGCGCGGGATGATCGAGACCCAGGAGAACGGCTCGGTGATCATCAAGGAGCAGCTCACCTCCTGACGAGCGGTCGCCCCGTTCGCCCGAGGGCCGCGTTTGCCGGATCGGCCACAATCGGCCGATGACTTTCCCACTCGGCTCGCTCCGGTCCGACGGAGCTTCCAGCACATCGTTCGGCGGCGCCGCGCGCGCCGGTTCCAGCCCGCAGTCGCCCGCGAGCTGGCGGGTTCAGCTCACGCTGCTCGTCACCGGCGTCTTGTGGCTCCTCGCCGTGCTCGCGCTGGCGACCCACAACGCCGCCGATCCGGCGTTTTCGACCTCGGGCAGCAGCGCGGTCATCCTGAACAAGGCGGGTGCATTCGGTGCCTGGTTCTCCGACCTCGCCTATTTCGTCTTCGGCTATTCGGTCTGGTGGGCGGTGGCGGTCGGTGCACGCGCGTGGCTCGGTGCGTTGGCACGCATGCTGCGCCACGACGCGTCGGCGCCGCACGTTGCCGAGAGCGAGACGCGGCCGGTCTGGCTGTTCTGGCTTGGCCTGGCGCTGCTGCTCGCGGCGAGCGCCTCGCTCGAATGGACGCGCCTGTACCAGTGGGAAGGGCGCGTCGCCGGTGGCCACGCGGGTGGTGCGGTCGGCTACACGCTCGGCAGCTGGACGCAGGGCCTGTTCGGCTTCGTCGGCTCGGGCGTGCTCTGGATTGCAGGCCTCGTCGCCGGGATCGCGATGGCGCTGCGCTTCTCGTGGCTGCGCCTGGCCGAGAACATCGGCGCCTGGGTCGACTCGCTGCGCGATCAGCGTGTCGCGCGCATCGAGCGCGCGGAGGACGTGCGCGTCGGCGAGAAGGCGCTGCGCGAGCGCGAGGTCGTCGTCGAGGTCGAACACCGGTTGCATGAAGACCACCTGCCGATCGTGATCGAGGCCCCGGTGATCGAGGTGCCCAAGAGCGAACGCGTCGTGAAGGAGCGCCAGAAGCCGCTGTTCACCGAACTCGCCGACACCAAGCTGCCGCAGGTCGACCTGCTCGACGCCGCGCCGGGCCGCTCCGAGACCGTCTCGCCCGAGACGCTCGAGATGACCTCGCGGCTGATCGAGAAGAAGCTCAAGGACTTCGGCGTCGAGGTGCGCGTGGTGGCGGCCTCGCCCGGCCCGGTGATCACGCGCTACGAGATCGAGCCGGCCACCGGCGTGAAGGGTTCGCAGGTGCTGAACCTGTCGAAGGATCTGGCGCGCTCGCTGAGCCTCGTCAGCATCCGCGTCGTCGAGACGATCCCCGGCAAGACGACGATGGCGCTCGAATTGCCGAACCCGAAGCGCCAGACGATCCGTCTGTCCGAGATCCTCGGCTCGCAGGTCTACAACGACGCGGCCTCGCAGCTCACGATGGGGCTGGGCAAGGACATCGTCGGCAACCCGGTCGTCGCCGATCTGGCGAAGATGCCGCACTGCCTCGTCGCCGGTACGACCGGCTCGGGCAAGTCGGTCGGCATCAACGCGATGATCCTGTCGCTGCTGTACAAGGCCGAAGCGCGCGACGTGCGCCTGATCCTGATCGATCCGAAGATGCTCGAGATGAGCGTCTACGAAGGCATCCCGCACCTGCTGTGCCCGGTCGTCACCGACATGAAGCTCGCGGCCAACGCGCTCAACTGGGGCGTGGCCGAGATGGAGCGCCGCTACAAGCTGATGAGCAAGATGGGCGTGCGCAACCTGTCGGGCTACAACAAGAAGATCGCGGACGCGAAGGAGCGCGGCGAGCTGATCCCGAACCCGTTCAGCCTGACGCCCGACGAGCCCGAACCGCTCGATCGCCTGCCCAATGTCGTGATCGTCATCGACGAGCTCGCCGATCTGATGATGGTGATCGGCAAGAAGATCGAGGAGCTGATCGCGCGCCTCGCGCAGAAGGCGCGCGCCTGCGGCATCCATCTGATCCTGGCGACGCAGCGGCCGAGCGTCGACGTCATCACCGGCCTGATCAAGGCCAACATCCCGACGCGTCTGAGCTTCCAGGTCAGCAGCAAGATCGACTCGCGCACGATCCTCGACCAGATGGGCGCCGAGGCGCTGCTCGGCATGGGCGACATGCTCTACATGGCCTCGGGCACCGGATTCCCGGTACGCGTGCACGGCGCGTTCGTCAGCGACGACGAGGTGCACCGCGTGGTCGAGTACCTGAAGAGCCAGGGCGAGCCCAATTACATCGACGGCATTCTCGAAGGCGGCACGATCGACGGCGAAGGCGGCGACGTGCTGAGCGGCGAGGGCGGCGTGATGGGCAACGGCGAGGGCGACGCACTGTACGACAACGCGGTCGCGATCGTGCTGCAGCACAAGCGCGCATCGATCTCGCTGGTCCAGCGCCACCTGCGCATCGGCTACAACCGCGCCGCGCGGCTGCTGGAACAAATGGAGAAATCCGGGCTCGTAAGCGCCATGTCCACCAATGGCAATCGCGACATCATCGTCCCGAACCGCAGCGAATGAACAAGATCCTGATGGCGCTGGCGCTCGCCGGCGCTGCGCTCGCCGCACGCGCCGATGGCGTCGACACGCTGCGCGGATTCATCCGCGACGTGAACAGCGGCCGCGCACAGTTCACGCAGACCGTGACCTCGCCGGATGGCGCGAAGAAGAAGGTGTCGAGCGGCAGTTTCGAGTTCTCGCGGCCGAACCGCTTTCGCTTCGCGTACGCCAAGCCGTTCGAGCAGCTGATCGTCGCCGACGGCCAGAAGGTGTGGATCTACGATGCCGACCTGAACCAGGCGAGCTCGCGCAAGATCACCTCCGCGCTCGGTGCGACACCGGCGGCGCTGCTCGCGGGCGGCACGCTCGACAAGGATTTCGACCTCGCCCCGTTGCCGGCGAAGGACGGCCTCGAATGGGTCCAGGCCACGCCGAAGGCCAAGGACGGTTCGTTCAAGGTGGTGCGCGTCGGCTTTCGGGGCAAGGATCTCGCGGCGGTCGAGATCGTCGATGCCTTCGATCAGCGCTCGCTGCTGCAGTTCAGCCAGTTCACCCCCGGCGTGACCTTCGCCGCCGATGCGTTCCGCTACACGCCGCCCGTCGGCGCGGACGTGATCGAGCAATAGTCGCGACTCCCCCGTTCACCCTGAGTTATCGAAGGGTGCGCACGGCGCCGGGCTTCGACACCTCAGCCCGAACGGATGCTGTCGAACACGACGCTTGCCCGGACGCCTTCGCCGTCGGGCCCGTCGTCGAGTTCGAAGCGCGCGTTCAACAGTTCGGCGTAACGCGCGACGATCGACAAGCCGAGTCCGGCGCCCTGGCCGAGCCGCTCGCCGAGCGACCCCTGGGCCCAACGGTGGCGCAGACTCTGGCGCTCGCTCGGCGTCAGACCCGGGCCGTTGTCGATCACCGAGACGCGCGCGTGGTCGGCTTCGCGGGCGAGTTCGACCGTGATGATCGGCGCTCGACCGTCCGGTGTGTCGCGGCCATAGCGCAGCGCGTTGTCGATCAGGTTCGCGAGCATGGCTTCGACCAGCGTCGCGTTGGCCTGCACCTCGACGGGCTGCTCCAGCCCATGCGCGCCGAGGTCGACGCCGGCGCGATCGGCGCGCGGCATGAACTGCAGCACCACGTCGCGCACGACGTTGTCCAGCGCCACCGGCTGCAACTCCAGATTGCCACGCGACTCGTCGGCCAGCGCGAGTGCGAGCAATTGATCGACGAGGTGGCTGGCGCGCGCCTGGGCCTGGTTGATCGCCAGCAACTGTTCGCGCTGCACCGTCGGGTCCGTCTGCGCCAGGCCGTATTCGGCCAACGCGCGGATGCCGGCCAGCGGCGTGCGCAGTTCATGCGCGACGTTGCCGGCGAACTCGCGTTGCGCGCGAACGCCGTCGCCGATGCGGCCGAGCAGCCGGTCGATCGCCACGCCGAGCCGCTCGACCTCGCGCGAGTGCGCATTGCGTATCAGCTCGGGCGGCACCGGCGCGAGGTCGCTCGCATCGCGGCGATCGAGCGCCTGTTGCAGCGCCTCGAGCGGCGCCAGATCGCGCTGGATCGTGCGTTGCAAGGTCCAGCCCACGAACAGCAGCAGCAGCACCTGCGGCGCCACCGCATAGGTGATCAGGCGCAGCAGCAACCGGCTGCGGTTCGAGGTCGTCTGTGCGATCACGACGCTGTAGATCGGCTTGTCGCGATGCACGAGGCGCACCGCCCGCACGCGCTGACCATCGATCGAGATGTTCGAGAAGATGTGCGGTACCGCCGCGGTCGGCGCGGTGGCGGCGTTCAGCCCGGGCTCGCCCGCGAGCAGGCTGCCGTTCTCGCGCAGCACCGCGTAGTACATCGTCTCGGAGTGATCGAACAGCACCGCGTTGAGCGCGTCCGGCGTCAGCGCCAGGTCGAGACCGTTTTCGCTCTGTCGCACGTTCGCGCTGACCGAGTAGGCGTCGTCGAGCAGCGCGCTGTCGAAGGCCTGCTCGGTGAAGGCGTCGCCCACCACCACCGCGATCGCCGCACCGAGCGCCCAGATCAGCGCGAGCGGCAACAGCACATGCCGACGCAGGCGCAGGCTCAGCGACGGCGTCGCGGCCTGCGGCGAAGTCACTCCTGGACTTCCAATAAGATCGGCAGGCCGCGCAGCGTGCGGATGCCGGCGCCGCTGCCGGCGATCTTCTTGCGCAGGCGCGAGACGAAGGCTTCGAGCGCGTTCGCATTGAGCGGGTCGTCGAAGCCGGAGAGCTTGTCCGACAGCACCTGCTTGCTGACCACGCGGCCCGGCGGCGTCATCAGTTCCCACAGCACCTCGAACTCGCGCGCCGGCAGATCCAGCGGTTCGCGGTTGATGAACACGCGCTGCGCGCGACGATCGATGCTGAGCAAGCCGATCTGTTCGAGGTCGCCGGTCTCGCGGCTGCGGCGCACCAGCGCGCGCAGTCGGGCTTCGACTTCGGCGAGGTCGAACGGCTTGCCGAGGTAGTCGTCGGCACCGGCATCCAGGCCGGCGATGCGTTCGTCGGTGCGATTGCGTGCGGTGAGGATCAGTGTCGGCGTGCGGTCGTTGCGTGCGCGCGCCTCGCGCAGTGCGACCAGGCCGCTGCCGTCGGGCAGGTTCAGATCCAGCAGCACCGCATCGAACGGCTGCACGCGCCAGAAGTGGCGAGCGCTTTCGAGCGTCGACGCGAGGTCGACGCGATGACCGGCGTCGGCCAGGCTGCGCAGCATCACTGCGCCGAGGACGGAGTCGTCTTCCACCAGAAGGATGCGCATGGTCGGACGGGAGTCAGGTGTTGGTCAGCTCGGGCGCACTCGCCACAGCGGTCACGAGAATACGCCAGATGCGGCGGCGCTCGACACGCCGCGTTGACTGCGCGCGACGATGCGTGACTAGGGCTTGCCTTGCCCGAACGTCCACTCGAGACGCACGCCGACCAGCGTCTCGTGGACCCCGGCGCGCCCGCCCGTGTTCCAGGTGTGCTGCAGCAGCGGCTGCACCGCGAGCGAGGGCCACGCTTGCCAGCGCGCACCGATCTCGAGCGCGGTTTCGTGCGACGACGCGGCGAGGCCGGCGTTGGTCTGCGCCTGGCGCTGCGCGCGTCCGTAGCGGGCGTAGGCGACGCCGGCGGTCAACGCCGCCGGTCCCGATTCGCCGAACGGCTTGTCGACGAGCAGGCCGGCGTCGAGCGCCCAGTCGACCGCGCTGACGAGACGGTTCGCCACGCCCGCGCGCGCGAACGCGGTCGTGCGCGCGGTGTCGCCATCGACGATCACTTGCTGCGCGAGCGCGTAGACGCCCTGGTTGCGCTCGCTGCCGTTGCCGTCGATGCGATCGGTGCGCGCGGTGTAGTGCCAGGCGCCGATCGCCCAATGGCCGGCTTTCGCGCTGCCGTCCTCCGCGCGCTCCTGCCAGCCCCATTCGGTGACGAGCAACGCGCCGTCCTCCTTGCTCAGGCGGATCGTCGTGCGGCCCGGGTGGTCGGGATCGCCAGGCACGCCGTCGATCAGGGCCGCCTGCAGGTAGTAGCCTCTGCCGAGTTGCTGCTTGGCGCGCAGCGCCAGCCCGACGTTCGGAAAGATCGACGGGCCATTGCGCCCGCTCTGCGCAAAGTCGATGCCGATGCCGAACGACGGATGGATCAGCAGGCCCGACGCCTCGGTGGCATAGAACTCCGAGTTCAGGTCGTACAGGCCGAACAGCACGCTGGTGCCGGTCGCCTTGAACTCGTGCTCGGCCCAGGTCGCATAAACGCGCGCGGCGTTCTCGGCGACTTCGATGTTGCTCACGCCCTGCGTCGTGCCGATGCGCCGGTTCGGCTTGCCGCCGTGGTTCCACAGCAGTTCACCGTGCAGCGTCGTGTCGTCCCAGCCGAACAGCGCGCCGGCATCGGCCGTCGCGCGCAGTCCCAGGTTGCCCAGTCCGGAATCGACTCGGCGGCTGTGCAGCAGGTCGGCCTTGTAGATGCCGACCCAGCTCCACGCCGCGGCGGGTTCGCTCGGCGCTTCGGCGGCTTGCAGTTCACTGGCAGCGCCCGCCAGTGCGGCGGTCAGCGCCAATCCGATCAGTGCACGCTCGGTGCGTGCGTTCATGCCGGCGTCTCCGAAGCGCTCGGCTCCGGTTTGAGACGGAACTGCGCGATCGCGGTGACGAGCTGCGAGGCTTGTGCCTTCAGGCTTTCGGCCGCGGCGGCGCTCTCCTCGACCAGCGAGGCGTTCTGTTGCGTCGCCTGGTCCATCTGCGCGACCGCATCGCCGACTTGCGCGACGCCTTGACTCTGCTCTTCGCTCGCGGTGCTGATCTCGCGCATGATGAAGGTGACGCGTTGGATCGATTCGACGATCTCGTGCATCGTCGCCCCCGCGCGGTCGACGAGTTCGGTGCCGCGGCCGACGCGCTCGACGCTGGTCTGGATCAGCCCCTTGATCTCCTTCGCGGCAGCGGCGCTGCGCTGCGCGAGGTTGCGCACTTCGCCCGCGACGACCGCGAAGCCGCGCCCCTGTTCGCCGGCGCGCGCCGCTTCGACCGCGGCGTTCAGCGCCAGGATGTTGGTCTGGAACGCGATGCCGTCGATCACGCCGATGATGTCGGCGATGCGCTTGGAGCTGTCGTCGATGCCCTTCATCGTGCTCACCACGTCGCCGATCACCGTGCCTCCCTGGGTGGCGACTTCGCTCGCACCGTGCGCGAGCTGATTCGCCTGGCGTGCATTGTCGGCATTCTGGCGCACGGTGGCGCTCAATTGCTCCATCGAGGCCGCCGTCTTCTGCAATGCACTCGCCTGATGTTCGGTGCGTGCGCTGAGGTCGTTGTTGCCCGCCGAGATTTGCGCGCTCGCGGTGGCGACGCTTTCGGCATTGCCCCGCACGCCGTGCACCATCGCCGAGAAGCTCCCCTGCATGCGCGCGAGCGAGTCGAGCAGCTGGCGCGTCTCGACGTTGCCGCTGGGCACGATGGTGCCGGACAGGTCACCGCGCGCGAAGCGATCGGCGACCTCGACGGCCGCGTGCATCGAGCGCGACATGTGCCGCGTCAGCACGATCGCTGCGCCGCCGACCAATGCGAGGCTGCCCGCCAGCGCGATCACGATCCAGCGTTGCGAGCTCTGAGCGGTGCCTCGGCCCGACGCGCTGATGTTCTGGGCGTGCTTCTGGATCGAGTCGCCGAGGCGCTCCATCTGCTTCTCCAGCGCCTCGAAATCCTTCATGAACTCCGGCATCAGCGCGCGCGCGGCGGACGCGTCCGCGGCCGCCTTGGCGCGCACGCCTTCGGCGTTGTCGCCATAGGCCTTGATCATCGGCATCGTCGCGGCAAGCGTCTGCTGCACATCGGGCGGCAGAGCGACGTCCTTCAACTCGCCGAGCGAGTCCTCGAACCGCTTGCGGTGCTCGGCCAGGCTCTTGCGAGCCTCTTCGCCGCCGGCCTCGTCCTTCTCGTCCGCGGCGAGCAGTGCGGCCATCACGTCGGCGCGGATCGCGTCGTGCATCATGTCGCTGTCCATGCTCGAGCGCACCGCCAGCGTGGCCTGCACGACTTCGTCGAGCGCACTCGACTGCTGGCGCGTCGACAGCAAGCCGATCCCCCCGACGAGCAACGCCGAAAGCGCGCCCACGAGGCCATAGCAAATGATCTGGTCACGGAGTTTCATGGCCCACTAGATCGGCCGTGCGACCCGTCACTGAAGTTAACGAAGTTGAACTGATCGGTCAGCTTCGCCGGTCGATGGGATCAAAATCGGCGGATGCGTGAATCCGGCTCGCTTTTCGACGATGAAGGGGACGATGCACAGGCCCCGCTTGCGCAGCGCCTGCGGCCGAGGACGCTGGCCGAGGTGATCGGCCAGCGCCACTTGCTCGGGCCCGGCAAGCCGTTGCGCGTCGCGTTCGAGTCGGGCCGGCTGCATTCGATGATTCTTTGGGGGCCGCCCGGCGTCGGCAAGACCACGCTCGCGCGCTTGATGGCCGATGCGTTCGACGCGCAGTTCATCGCGATCTCGGCGGTACTCGGCGGCGTGAAGGAGATCCGCGAGGCGGTCGAGCGTGCACAGGCGGCGCGCACGAGCGGGCGCCGCACGGTGCTGTTCGTCGATGAGGTGCATCGTTTCAACAAGGCGCAGCAGGACGCGTTCTTGCCGCATGTCGAATCGGGCTTGTTCACGTTCGTCGGCGCGACCACGGAAAACCCGTCGTTCGAAGTCAACTCGGCGCTGCTGTCGCGCGCGACCGTGCACGTGCTGAAGTCGCTCGACGCGGCCGACCTGACCGAGTTGCTCGGGCGTGCGCAGGCGTTGCTCGGCGCGCCGGCGCTGACCGATGCGGCGCGCGATCGGCTCGTCGCGTACGCCGACGGCGACGCGCGGCGCATGCTCAACGCCTACGAGAACCTGGTGTCGACGGCGACCGGTGCGGGCGCGGCTGTGGCCGAGATCGACGAGGCGCTGCTCGAGAAGTCGCTCGGCGAGCAGCTGCGCCGCTACGACAAGGGCGGCGAGCAGTTCTACGACACGATCTCGGCGCTGCACAAGGCGGTGCGCGGCAGCGACCCGGACGCATCGCTGTACTGGTTCGTGCGCATGCTCGACGGCGGCGTCGATCCGCGCTACGCGGCGCGCCGCCTGGTGCGCATGGCCAGCGAAGACATCGGCCTGGCCGACCCGCGCGCGTTGCGCATGGCGCTCGACGCCGCCGAGACCTACGAGCGGCTCGGCTCGCCCGAAGGCGAGCTTGCGCTCGCGCAGGCGGTGGTCTATCTTGCAGTCGCGCCGAAGAGCAATGCGGTCTACCGCGCGTACAACGCGGTGCGCGACTTCGTCCGCAAGGACGGCACGCGCGCAGTGCCGCTGCGCCTGCGCAATGCACCGACCGCATTGATGAAGGGGCTGGACTACGGGCGCGGTTATCGCTACGCGCACGATGAAGAAGGCGGCTTCGCGGCGGGCGAGACGTACTGGCCCGACGATGTCGAGCCTGCATACTTCTATGCGCCGGTTGCAAGAGGTTTGGAAATCCGTATCAGCGAGAAGCTCGCCGAGCTGCGCCGCCTGAACGCCGAGGCGCAGAAGGCGCCCTGAACCGCGGGAAAGTCAGAGGCGGATGCGCCGAAGGGCGCTCCTAGAATCCGCTCGCCCGAGCACGACTCCCTCGCGGCAAGCCACCGTGGCCGGATTATTGCTACCACTGGATGAGGCACGGACAACCACCGATCGTTGCGAGACGAAAGAGAGAAACCCAGCATGGACACCTTCATCCAGCAGATCATCAACGGCCTGGTGCTCGGCAGCGTGTACGCGCTGGTGGCGCTCGGCTACACGATGGTCTACGGCATCATCAACCTGATCAACTTCGCGCACGGTGAGGTGCTGATGGTGGGTGCGCTCACCAGCTGGACCGTGGTCACCGCGCTCGGCAAGAGCGGCTTGCCGGGCTGGATGTTGCTGGTCATCGGCCTGGTGGCGGCGATCATCGTGTGCTGCACGTTGAACTACACGATCGAGAAGATCGCGTACCGCCCGCTGCGCAACGCGCCCCGGTTGGCGCCGCTGATCACCGCGATGGGCATGAGCCTGCTGCTGCAGACGCTGGCGATGATCATCTGGGAGCCGACCTACAAGTCCTATCCGATCCTGCTCGCCGGCGATCCGTACAACATCGGCGGCGCGGTGATCAACAACGTGCAGATCCTGATCCTGGTCGTCACCGCGGCCACGCTCAGCGGCCTGATGTACCTCGTCAACAAGACCAAGCTCGGGCGTGCGATGCGCGCCACCGCGGAGAACCCGCGTGTCGCCGGGCTGATGGGCGTGAGGCCCGACCAGGTGATCTCGGCGACCTTCATCATCGGCGCCGCGCTGGCCGCGCTGGCCGGCGTGATGTACGCGGCCAACTACGGCTCGGCGCAGCACACGATGGGCTTCCTGCCGGGGCTCAAGGCCTTCACGGCGGCCGTGTTCGGCGGCATCGGCAACCTCGCCGGCGCGATGGTCGGCGGCGTGCTGCTCGGCCTGATCGAATCGTTCGGCGCGGGCTACATCGGCGCGCTCACCGGCGGTGTGCTGGGCAGCAACTACCAGGACATCTTCGCCTTCATCGTGCTCATCCTCGTGCTGACGCTGCGGCCCTCGGGCCTGCTGGGCGAACGCGTCGCGGACCGCGCATAACAAGCCGGAGCACACACCATGGCCACGACTCAAAAGAGCAATCTCGGCACCTACGTCGCGGGCGGCATCGCGCTGCTGATCCTGCCGCTGATTGCGCAGTACTTCGGCAACGCCTGGGTACGCATCATCGACATCGCATTGCTGTACGTGCTGCTCGCGCTCGGGTTGAACATCGTCGTCGGCTTCGCCGGGTTGCTCGACTTGGGCTACGTCGCGTTCTACGCGGTCGGGGCCTACATGTTCGGCCTGCTCGCGTCGTCGCAACTGACCGACACCTTCCCGGCAATTGCCGCGATGTTTCCGAACGGTCTGCACACGCCGTGGTGGGTGGTCATCCCGCTCGGTGCGGCGATCGCCGGCATTGCCGGGATGCTGCTCGGCGCGCCGACCCTGAAACTGCGCGGTGACTACCTCGCGATCGTCACGCTCGGCTTCGGCGAGATCGTGCGCGTGTTCATGAACAACCTGGACGCGCCGATCAACATCACGAACGGCCCGAAGGGCATCACCGGCATCGACGACATCTCGATCTTCGGCATCCACTTCGGCAAGACCAACGAATTCCTGGGCATGGAGTTCCCGAAGGTCACGAACTACTATTACCTGTTCCTGATCCTCGTGCTGTTCAGCATCTTCGTCTGCTACCGCCTCGAGCGCAGCCGCATCGGCCGCGCCTGGATGGCGATCCGCGAGGACGAGATCGCCGCCAAGGCGATGGGCATCAACACCCGCAACCTGAAGCTGCTCGCGTTCGGCATGGGTGCGACTTTCGGGGGCGTGGCCGGTGCGATGTTCGCGAGCTTCCAGGGCTTCATCTCGCCCGAGTCGTTCTCGCTGCAGGAGTCGGTGATGATCGTCGCGATGGTCGTGCTCGGCGGCATCGGCCACCTGCCCGGCGTGATCGTCGGCGCGCTGCTGCTGTCGGCGCTGCCCGAAGTGCTGCGCTATGTCGCGACGCCGTTGCAGCAGTTGACCGGCGGGCGCCTGGATGCATCGATCCTGCGCCAGCTGCTGATCGCGCTGGCGATGATCACGATCATGCTGTCGCGCCCGCGCGGCCTGTGGCCGTCGCCCGAGCACGGCAAGGATCCGACGCCCGACACGCTGCCGGTGAACCCGCACATGCATCTCGAACCGGGTGAACAGATACCGCCGCCGGTCACGCACATCAAACCTTCGGCGGAATGACGGAGCGCACCCCATGAGCGAAACCATTCTGAAAGTCAGCGGTGTCTCCAAGCGATTTGGCGGCCTGCAGGCGCTGTCCGATGTCGGCATCACGATCATGAAGGGCCAGGTCTACGGCCTGATCGGCCCGAACGGTGCCGGCAAGACGACGTTCTTCAACGTGCTGACGGGGCTGTACACGCCGGACTCCGGCAGCTTCGAGCTCGGCGGCAAGCCGTACACGCCGACCGCGGTGCACGAGGTCGCGAAGGCCGGCATTGCGCGCACATTCCAGAACATCCGGCTGTTCGCCGAGATGACCGCGCTCGAGAACGTGATGGTTGGGCGCCATGTGCGGACGAACTCGGGGCTGATCGGCGCGGTGTTCCGCACCAGCGGCTTCAAGGCCGAGGAGGCTGCGATCGCCAAGCGCGCGCAGGAGCTGCTCGACTACGTCGGCATCGGCCGCTTCGCGCCGTACAAGGCGCGCACGCTGAGCTACGGCGATCAACGCCGCCTGGAGATCGCGCGTGCGCTGGCGACCGACCCGAAGCTGATCGCGCTCGACGAACCGGCCGCCGGCATGAACGCGAGCGAGAAGGTCGTGCTGCGCGGGCTGATCAACCAGATCCGCAACGACGGCCGCACGATCCTCTTGATCGAGCACGACGTGAAGCTCGTGATGGGCCTGTGCGATCGCCTGACCGTGCTCGACTACGGCAAGCAGATCGCCGAAGGCACGGCGGCCGAAGTGCAGGCGAATCCGAAGGTGATCGAGGCCTACCTCGGCGCCGGTGGCCACTGAGCAGCAGAAAGAGACACTCACATGGCAGCCAATACGTTGCTCAAGGTCACGGGTCTGAAGGTCGCCTACGGCGGCATCCAGGCGGTCAAGGGCGCATCGTTCGAAGTGCATCAGGGCGAGCTCGTCAGCCTGATCGGCGCCAACGGCGCGGGCAAGACGACGACGCTCAAGGCCGTTACCGGCATCCAGCCGGCGGTCGGCGGCGATGTCGAATACCTCGGCAAGTCGATCAAGGGCCAGGGCCCCTGGGACCTCGTCAAGCAGGGCCTGGTGATGGTGCCGGAGGGTCGCGGCACGTTCACGCGCATGACGATCACCGAGAACCTGCAGATGGGCGCGTTCATCCGCAACGACGACAAGCAGATCCTCGAGGACATCGACAAGGTCTTCGCGATCTTTCCGCGCCTGAAGGAGCGTCGCAACCAGCTCGCCGGCACGATGTCGGGCGGGGAGCAGCAGATGCTCGCGATGGGTCGTGCGCTGATGGCGCAACCGAAGGTGCTGCTGCTCGACGAGCCGTCGATGGGCCTGTCGCCGATCATGGTCGACAAGATCTTCGAGGTCGTGAACGACATCCACAGCCGCGGCACGACGGTGCTGCTGGTCGAGCAGAACGCGAGCCGCGCGTTGCAGCTCGCGTCGCGCGGCTACGTGATGGACTCGGGCGAGGTCACGATGAGCGGCGACGCGAAGCAACTGCTCAACGACCCCAAGGTTCGCGCCGCTTACCTGGGCGAGTAGACCGGCTCGCACGCCGGTGCGCCAGGAGGCTGACGATACAATTCAGCAGCCTATGAATCCCCGCGCCCCCACGTTGTGACGGTAGCCTCGTCGAGCCCCGTGATCCCCACGGGCGTTCCGCTCATCTTCGAACGCCTGCGGCCCGATCCCGGGACGGTGGTGCTCGCGCCCGCGGGCGCGGCGCCCGATGCTTGGCTGCAGGCCGGTGATGCCCTGCGCCACCACGGTTGCGTGCGCTACGCGATCGATGCCGGCTGGCTCGTCGGTTGCGCCGAGGTCGACGATCGCGACGGCATGCAGGCCGCCGCGCACCGCGCCTACAGCGATCTGTTCGCGTTGCTCGCCGCCGGCGACACGCCGCATCTGCTGCGGCTGTGGAACTACTTTCCCGGCATCAACGGCGACGGCGGAGGCGTGGAGCGCTATCGCCAGTTCAATGCCGGCCGCCAGCAGGCGTTCATCGAAGCGCACCGCAGTGCGTTCGAAGGGTCGCCGGCGGCGTGCGCGCTCGGCACCGCGGGCGGTCCGCTGCGGGTCTACTTCATCGCCGGGCGGACGCCGCCGCTGGCGATCGAGAATCCGCGCCAGGTCAGCGCCTACCGCTATCCGAATGCCTATGGCCCGCGCAGCCCGACGTTCTCGCGCGCCGCGATCGCGCCGCTCGGCGATGGGCGCACGATGCTGTTCATCTCCGGCACCGCGAGCATCGTCGGGCACGAGACGATGCACGTCGGCGACGTGCGACGCCAGACCGAGGAAAGCCTCGTGAACATCGATGCGGTCCGCGCGGTCGCGGCCGATCGCGCGGGTGCACCGTTTCCGCATGAAGCGCTGACCTACACCGTCTACGTGCGTCGGCCGGCCGATCTGCCGGTCGTGCGCATGGTGTTCGACGCCACGGTCGGCGCCCGCGCGGCGGCGAACGCGATCTACCTGCAAGCCGACATCTGCCGTGCCGAGCTGCTGGTCGAGATCGAGGCCCACGGCGGCGTTGCGACCCCGACGTTCGACGAGACCGCGCCATGACCCGACCTTCTTCTGCGGCAGCGCTGATGATCCTGTCGTCCACGCTGTGGATGGCCGGCTGGGCGGCTGCGGCCGAGCCGGTCGAGCCGGGCCCGGACGTGGATGCCGGTCTGAACCCGGGCACGAAGCGCCCGCTGTGGGAACTCGGCCTCGGTGTCGCGGGCCTGCGGCTGCCCGACTACCGCGGCTCGGACCAATACCGCGGCTACCTGCTGCCGCTGCCCTACATCGTCTACCGCGGCACGTTCCTGAAGGCAGACCGCGACGGCGCGCGCGCATTGCTCGTCAACACCGAGCGACTGAAGGTCGACGTGAGCGTGGCCGCCTCGACGCCGACGCGCAGTCGAGACAACGAAGCGCGCCAGGGCATGCCGAATCTGCCCGCGGTCGGCGAGATCGGCCCGAACCTGAACTACACGATCGCCGGTTCCGTCAAGGACCGCTGGCGCCTCGACGTGCGGCTGCCGTTGCGCGCCGCGGTCACGTTGCAGCGTTCGCCCGACTACATCGGGATGACGTTTTCGCCGCACGTGAACCTCGACCTCGGGGGCGTCGGCGGCGGCTGGAACGTCGGCATGCTGACCGGCCCGCTGTTCGCCGATCGCAAGTACCACGAGCATTTCTACGGCGTCGACGCGGCGTATGCGACGGCCGATCGCCCGGAGTACCACGCGCGCGGCGGCTACGCCGGCTGGCAGGCGCTGGCCGCCACGTCGCGGCGCTTCGGCAACATGTGGGTCGGCGGATTCGTGCGCTATGACAGCCTGCGCGGCGCCGCCTTCGAGGACAGTCCGCTGGTGCGCAGCCGTTCCGCGCTGACGCTGGGCTTCGGTGTCTCATGGATACTCGCGACGTCGTCCGATCTGGTCCCGAGCAACGATTGACCTTCGGACTGCCGAAGGCCATGAAGCGCCTGTTCCAGTGCGTGATGTTCTACGTCGTGCTGCTGCACCTGGGCGCGATGTCGCTGACGTGGAACCTGGTCACGCTGGCGCTCTATCCGGTGCTGTCGCGGCGGCAGGGCACGATCGTCGGGCGCGCGGCCATCTCGTCGGTCTACCGCGGCTTCTGGACCTGCACCCAATGGCTCGGCCTGATGAGCATCGAGTACGAGGCGCTGGACGCGCTGGATCGTGACGCCGGCCTGATCATCGCGGCCAACCACCCGAGCATGCTCGACGCGATGCTGGTCGTCGCGCGTGTGCCGCGCGGCATCTGCATCATGCGCGCGAGCCTGATGCGCAACCCGTTTCTAGGCGCCGGCGCACGGCTGGCGCGCTACATCCGCAACGATCCGCCGCGCGGCATGATCCGCGGTGCGGTGACGAACCTGAAGGCGGGCGGGCAACTGGTGATGTTCCCGGAAGGCACGCGCACCGTCAGTCCCCCGGTCAACACCTTCCGCCCCGGCGTGACGCTGATCGCGCACATGGCGCAGGTGCCGATCCAGACCGTGATCATCGAGACGCCGTCACCGTATCTCGGCAAGGGCTGGCCGATCTGGCGCACGCCGGAGTTCCCGGTGGTGTTCAAGGCCCGGCTCGGCGAACGCTTCGCGCCGGAGGCCGACCACCAGGGGCTGCTGAAGCGTCTCGAACACTACTTCGCCACCGAGCTGTCGAAGCGCTGACCACGAACAACGAGGAGGGCGACGTATGGAGGCGTCGCGCAGCCACGTGCTGCTGATCCCGAGCTACAACACCGGGCCGACGGTCTACGACACCGTGCGCGCGGCGCGCGCCCGATGGAACCCGGTGTGGGTCGTCACCGACGGCAGCACCGACGGCACGCCCGCGGGTCTGCGCGAGATGGCGGCGGGCGACCCGGGCCTCCATGTGATCGCGCTGCCGGCGAACGCGGGCAAGGGCGCCGCCGTCTTGCACGGCCTGCAAGCCGCGCACGCGGCGGGCTACACGCACGCGTTGACGATGGACTCCGACGGCCAGCATCCGGCCGAGCTGATTCCGTCGTTCATGCAGTCGTCGATGGCGCGGCCCGAGGCGATGGTGCTCGGCCGACCGGTGTTCGACGCGTCGGCGCCGCTGCTGCGCGTGCGCGGGCGCCGCGTCTCGAACTGGTGGACCAACCTCGAGACGCTGGGCGCCGGCATCGACGACTCGCTGTACGGCTTTCGCGTCTACCCGATCGCCGAGCTGATCGCGGTGATGCGCCATCAGCCGTGGATGCGGCGCTTCGATTTCGACACCGAAGCCGTCGTCCGACTCGCATGGCGCGGCGTGAAGCCGGTCAATCTTGCGGCGCCGGTCAGGTATCTGACCGCCGACGAGGGCGGCGTGTCGCACTTCCGGTACGGACGAGACAACGTGCTGCTGACCTGGATGCACCTGCGGCTGATGCTGGAGTTCGCATTGCGGTTGCCGCTGTTGCTCTGGCGGCGGGCGACGCGGCGGCCGCCGTTTCAGCCCTGATCCGCGCGAGCGGCATCGGACGACGGAAAGCGTGCCGCGTCCGCTTCGAGCGGCAGGCGCAGCGCATTCGTCAGGTAGCTGACGGTGCGATAGAAGCCCGCGAGCATCAGCAGCTCGATCATGGCCGCGTCGCTGCCGACGTCGGCGCGCAGCGTCGCCCAGAGCGCGTCGCCGACCGTGCACCGCACGTGCAGCTCATCGCACAAGCGGATCAGGCGGCGCTCGGCGTCGCTCCAGCACGCGTCGTCGGCCGTGCCGATCGCGAGCGACCGCACTTGCGCGTCGTCGAGCCGGGCGTGTGCGGCGAACGCCGTGACGTGCACGCCCCATTCGTACGCCGACCCGCACAACGCGGTCACGCGATCGATCACGATCTCGCGCTGCCGCAGCGTCAGGTGGCCGCGGTCGAGCAGCCCGGCGTCGAAGAACTTGTGGAACAGCCGCGCGTCGCGCGCCATCGTCGTGAACAGCGTCAGCGGCGGGCGGCCGCGCATCACCGCATCGAGCCGGGCCTGGATCTCCGGGGCGAACGGCGGCGTCGCCGGGGCGATCCGGGCACCGCCGACCGGGGGCGCGCCGTCTGCTAAAGTTTCCATAGCATCAGCGTAGACCAGTTGCTATGAAAAGTAAAGCATCCGATCGATGAACACTCCCCGACCCGGCGCGGCGGTCCGCGGTTCGAAGACCGGCCGCCCGATCATGG
>Ga0209023_10001405_pt1 | contig 32442 bp, 28 predicted proteins | sample LakOneMetagenome_FD_187468 | JGI IMG/M metagenome (GOLD analysis project Ga0209023, IMG submission 187468) | Freshwater and sediment microbial communities from Lake Erie, Canada (SPAdes) (version 2) | ecosystem: Environmental > Aquatic > Freshwater > Lentic | place: Lake Erie, Canada...
GATGATCGAAGGCTTTCTGACGCTGCGCGACCCAAAATTCTACCTGTTTTTCACATCAACGGCGAACGGCCGCCAAGCCGCGGCAGCCTTCCTGGAACGGCTGAAGGAGCGCAAGGCAGGCCGGGACAAAGGACCTACGCCCGGCGCCTTCTTGCGGCAGCTCAAGGCGATCACTGCTTGGGGTCGGCAGGCGCCTCAGGACCTAGGCAGCATCCGCATCCCGGTGCTGATCGCGAATGGCGACAACGATATCATGGTGCCGACTGCCAACAGCATCGATATGGCGCGCCGTATCTCGGGCGCGCAGCTCGTCATCTACGAAGATGCCGGGCATGGCGGGATTTTTCAGAACTACGCCGATTTCGTACCGAAGGCCCTGTCCTTCCTCGACTCCTGAAGCCGCAACACATTTCAAATTGGAGAAGACACCATGAAGGCATTCGTTGTCGACAAATACAAAAAGAAGGGCGTTCTGCGCTTGGCTAACGTGCCAGAGCCGGAGGTGCGCGACGATGATGTCCTGGTTCGCGTTCATGCAACTGCGGTGAACCTTTTGGACTCCAAGGTCAGGGACGGAGAATTCAAGCTCTTCCTGCCGTATCGTCCGCCTTTCGTTCTCGGGCACGATGTTGCCGGGATCGTCACCAGGGTTGGCCCCAAGGTCAGGCGGTTCAAAGCGGGCGACGAGGTCTATGCACGGCCGCGCGATCATCGCGTTGGAACATTTGCAGAATTCATTGCAATCAATGAAGCCGATGTGGCGCTAAAGCCCAAGAACATCAGCATGGAAGAAGCCGCCTCCATCCCGCTGGTGGGACTGACCGCCTGGCAGGCGCTGGTAGAGGTAGGCAAGCTGAAGCCCGGCGAGAAGGTCTTCATCCAGGCCGGCTCGGGTGGCGTGGGGACTTTTGCCATCCAGCTTGCCAAGCATCTCGGCGCGACCGTTGCCACCACGACGAGCACGAAAAACGTCGAGCTGGTCAAGCGTCTCGGCGCAGATGTGGTCATCGACTACAAGACGCAGGATTTCGAGAAGGTTTTGTCGGGCTACGATCTGGTCCTGCACAGCCAGGACGCCAAGGCGCTTGAAAAATCTCTGCGCGTGCTGAAACCGGGTGGTCTGCTCATCTCGATTTCGGGACCGCCCGACCCCGAATTCGCCAGGGAATTGGAGTTGAACCTGTTCCTGAAATTGGTGACGCGGCTACTGAGCCGCGGTGTGCGCAAGAAAGCCAAAAACCTTGGTGTGCGCTTCTCATTCCTGTTCATGCGAGCGCAAGGGCAGCAGCTCGGCGAAATCACGTCCCTGATCGAATCCGGCGTGATCCGTCCGGTCGTGGACAAGGTTTTCCCGTTTGAAAAGACCGGCGATGCGCTCGCCTATGTCGAGACCGGGCGTACGAAGGGCAAGGTCGTCATCACGGTTGCGGACCAGAAGCCGTAGCAACCTCCCGGATTTGCGATGCCGCGCTGCGACATCGCTGCTTGCACAGTTCTTGGCAACTCCACAGGAAAGACCCATGTACACTGCAACCCGAGCACTAGCGTTCCGACTGATCGAGAAGTCGCAAGCCTTCCTCGATCTTCTCTCTACCCTTGATGATCCCTATGGTGACTATCGGTTTGCACTTGGGACGCGTGTTGATCATCTCAAGGCTGAGGTGAGGGAGCTTCGGAGCGGTTGCCGGCTACCAAACGCATTCGGGGAAGCAACGTGACACAACCCAAAGGCGACACTCAACCTTCCGTGCAGGATGTTGCACTCATTGTCGGCGGCGGCCCGGGCATCAGCTCGAGTTGCGCGCGGCTGTTTTCGGAAAACGGCATGCGTGTCGCCGTCGCGGCCAGAAATCCCGAGAAACCGGTCCTGACGGCGCTTGAGAAGACGCATGGCGTGCGACGATACGCCTGCGATGCAACCCAACCGGCAGCCGTGGCACAGCTTTTCGCGAATGTCGTGCAAGACATCGGGACGCCGCGGCTGGTCGTGCATAACATCGATGGCCGCGTTCCCGGCATTTTCCGCAAAACCGTTGTCGAAGCCGACCCGGTCATGGCGCTCGAAACACTTCGAAACTCTGCGTTCTCTGCCTTCCTGGTAGGCCAACAGGCAGCGCGGCTGATGCTCGGGAACGAACCCGACGCCAACGGCGCGAGAGGAACGATCATCTTCACCAACGCCAGCGCGGCGCTCAAGGGCTTCCCGTCAAGCGGCGCCTTTGCCATGGCCTGTCATGCCAAGTCCGGACTGGCGCAAAGCATGGCGAGGGAGTTGATGCCGCAGGGCATCCATGTCGCCAATGTGCCGATCGACGCCGCGATCGGCTGGACCCAGGAAGACGGCACCCGCGCGCACCGGCTGGCGGGAACGACGGTCGACGATAATATGGCCGATCCTGATCATATCGCGAAAACCTATCTGCAACTACATCGCCAGCATCGCTCGACCTGGGCCTTCGAGGTCGTGCTGCGGCCGTGGGTCGAGAAATGGTGATTCGCGCTTTCGGTGCGGACCTTCGACGTCGTTGACGGGGCCGGCCCACATGCATCGTGCCCCTCCGGCCGCAAAGGTCGAAGGGGCACGCGTGCGTCCAGTTCAATTCGCCGATTGCTTCGCTCGCGAGCGAGTAGGCTTCGGCTGATATGCCAGGGAGCCGGAGGGGCCCTTGAAATTTGGATCACGCCTGCACGAGCCGCCGATGCCGGAAACCGAAGCTTGGCACTGCTCCAAGGTATCAAAGCCGCAGCCCTTCACGACGGAGTCGGTGGCGCAGAACTCACCTGCCTGCGCGGCCGGCGTCACGATCGCAACCAGCGCAACCGCCGTCGATGCGGCTGCGATCAATTTCGATATCTGTTTCACCTGTACTTCCTTCTAATCAATGATCGGACGCGAGGAATCTCGGCGCCTCTCATCGAGATGAGTACGAGGCCGGACTTTGATAATTCCAGATAGACAACATACCTTGTTCGGAGTTTTCAAATAATGAGCCATCCCCAGCTCGCTCAGCTGACCGCCTTCCTGGCCGTGGCGGAGCATCTCAGCTTCAGAAAAGCCGCGGTGCAGGTCGGCATTGCGGCGCCGACTATGAGCCAAACCATCCGCTCATTCGAGGACCGGCTTGGCGTCAGGCTTTTCAACCGCACCACGCGTAGCGTCGCGCTGACCGAGGCCGGGCAACGGCTGCTCGACGAGATAAAACCGGTCGTCGAAGGCATCGATCATGCCTTCGAGAGCGTCAATTTCTTCCGAGACAAGCCGATGGGCACGCTCCGGCTGGTCGTGTCGCGGCCAACCACGACGCGGCTGCTCGCGCCACTCCTTCAGCCGTTTCTCGCGGAATATCCCGCCATTCGCATGGAAATCGTCGTCGACGACATGCACGGCGATATCATCAGCGGCCGCTTCGATGCCGGCATCCATGTCGGCCGGCAAATCGATCGCGACATGAAGATCCTGCCTCTTACCGAGGATCTCGAAATGCTAACGGTCGCGGCTCCAAGCTATATAGGAGGACATCCGTCACCGGAATCGCCAACGGATCTGCACGCGCACAACTGCATTCAATACCGCATGCCTTGGGACGGTTCGATACAACCCTGGACCTTCGGCAATGGTCAAAGCCAAATGGAGATCCGCCCCCGGGGCTCGCTTACCGTCAACGACCTCGATTTGTTGCTGAGCGCAACGCTCGACGGAATCGGCCTATGCCATGTGGCCGAGCCGTTGGCAGCGCCGTACCTCGCCCAGGGTCGGTTGGTGGAGTTGCTGGTAGACTGGAGAAGCACATTCAGTGGGGTATTTCTCTATTACCCAAGCCGCCGTCAGCGACCGATGCCGCTGCAGGTATTTCTCGACTTCGTCAAGAAATGGCAAAAGCGCGCGCGCCGTCAATCGGTTCATCTGAACGAACAAATCGTCATGCATGCGCGGGGCTAGAGTTGAGAAATGTCTCGTGGATGAGATTGGAAGACTTCGGCCTGCGTTGATATGACGACGGGCCGAACATGACGACGTAGCGCGTCGAAGCGCCGAGCTGCCACTAACTATGCCGAAGCTGATCCCCGCACACTGTTCGGGCCATTGCTCCTTAAGTGATGTCGGACGAGGGTGATTGCCGCCTCAGAGGCTGCAGCTGAATACCCGCGATCTCCATGGACTAGAATCAATGAGACCGCGCCTTCTGACAGGAGCCACACTGCGCGGGCCAGCTCATCAGGGCGGCCGACCCCAGACTGAGCCAATAGCTCCCCGAAGCACTTCTCCAATTTGGCCTTGTGTCGGCGGGCAATTAGCCTTGCCGGATGGCCCGGCAAGTCTGCGAGTTCGATGACGAGACGTGTGAACCCGGACCCGGCCCACTTTGGCCTATCTGCCCAAGCGGCAAGGTCCTGGAACATCGCCTGGACGATGGTCTCGGCTGATCCAGAGAGGCCATCTCCGAAGGTGCGGAAAGCCTGCAACGCCAAATGATGCTGAGATTCGAGCACGTCGGCGAGCAATTGATCCTTACTGTTGAAATGGTGATAGAGCGTGCGCTTCGTGAGCTTCGCCGCTTCAGCAATGTTATCCATTGTGACGCGGTTATAACCTTGGCGACGAAAGAGTTTGTAGGCCGCTTCGAGAACCCGTCCGCGTGTCTGCTCAGCTGACCTTCGCACGGCGCTGCCTTTGCTGAAGTATACTCAATAGTAAATTTACACGACCGGGGCCTGATGTAAAAGGCATTCATATCAGAAGCCAAACCCCGGGTGCGCGGCATGCCTCACCAAGCTCTTACCATACGAAGCATCACCGCTCGGGCCGTTGTCCTCAAGCTCAAGCGACCAGTCGTGGCCCGTATCGCCACACTGTCCGAGTGGCCGGTCATCTTGATCGATCTACATACCGAGGAAGGGGTCACGGGTCGGGGCTACCTCGAGCCCTATGTCGTGAAGTCCATGCGTTACCTGGTGCCCGCCTTGCATGATTTCGGCGACATGTTTAAAGGACGCCGCCTCGCTCCGGTCGAGCTGTTCGACGCAGCGCGCAAGTCGCTGCATTTCGTTGGTTACGAAGGCTTGTCGATGATCGCCGCATCTGGCCTCGACATGGCAGCGTGGGATGCGCTGGCCAAAGCGGCGAACCAGCCGCTTTGCGTGCTGCTCGGAGGCACGGTTGGTCCCGTGAAATCCTACAATAGCAATGGTCTGTGGTTGAAATCACCGGAGGCCGTCGCCACCGAAGCAATTGAATTGCGCGACGAGGGCGGATTCACAGGCCTGAAGCTCAGGCTCGGGCGCGAACGCATTTCCGATGATCTTGCGACGCTGCATGCTGTACGGAAGGCCGTCGGCGACGACATTCATCTGATGGTCGATTTCAATCAGGGGCTGACGCTGGCCGAGGCGCTTGAGCGTTGCCACATGATCGATGATCAGGGACTAGCCTGGATCGAGGAGCCGATCGTCTATGACAATCTCGACGGCTATGTCCGGCTCGCGGCCGAACTGAAGACGCCGCTGCAGATCGGGGAGAACTTCTATGGCCCGCGCGAGATGCACAAGGCGCTTCAGCGCGGGGCGTGCGACCTCGTCATGCCTGATTTCATGCGCATCGGTGGCGTCACCGGGTGGATGCGGGCTGCGGCCATTGCGGGTTCGGCGGGAATACCCATGTCGACGCATCTCTATCCAGAGGTGGCCGCTCACGTCATGCGGGTTACGGAGACGGCGCATTGGCTCGAATGGCAGGACTGGGTCGATCCAATCCTGCAGCAACCTTACGCGATCAAAGACGGGAACCTGCATATTCCAGACGTGCCGGGCGTTGGCATTGACTGGAACGAGGATGTAGTTGCGGCACACCAAATTTAGTCGCTCTCGGCGAAAAGTTCTCCCCTTGCAAAAATTTGCTTGCGTCCGGCCCGCACAGTAACCCCCTTTGCGATAAACGGCGCCTTCTTGCGCTGAATCCACACGAAATTGCGCCAGTCTGTTGAATGCCGCCGAGGCGTTTACCGCAGTCAGGCGCTGCAAATGTAATATTGGATCGTGAGCCATGGAGTTATCCAACGCGGCAAGCCGGGGCGCTGGCTAGTTAACCATTGACGTTGACGACCGTTCGGCCCTGGACCTTCCCGGCGAATATGTTGCCCACCACCTCAGGAACCTCTGCGAGGCCCACGACTTGCACCGTGCGGGCGAGCTTGTTCAGGTCCAGATCGCGAGCCAAACGCGACCATGCCTCGAGCCGCGCCTCCTGGGGCGTATTCACCGAGTCGATGCCCGCCAGGGTGACATTGCGCAGGATGAACGGAAGAACCGTTCCGGGAAGATCGACACCCTGAGCCAGTCCGCAGGCCGTCACCACGCCGCGATACTGCGTCTGCGCCAGCACGTTCACCAGCGTATGACTGCCGACCGAATCCACTGCGCCAGCCCAACGTTCGCGCGAGATTGGTGCTCCAGGTTCCGAAAGCGTACGTCGGTCGATGACGTCAGCCGCGCCGAGACTTCGCAGATAATCGGCTTCCTCAAGACGTCCCGTCGATGCAACGAGGCGGTAACCGAGATCCGCGAGGAGGGCGATCGCGATCGACCCGACGCCGCCGTTGGCGCCGGTTACGAGGATATCTCCACGCTGCGGTGTGATGCCGCCATGTTCGAGGGCGAGCACAGACAGCATCGCGGTGTAACCGGCCGTGCCGATCGCCATGGCGTCCTTGGTTGAGAAGGGCGCCGGGATTTTGACGAGCCACTCGCCTTTGAGCCGCGCCTTCTGGGCGTAACCGCCATGGTGGGTCTGACTGAGACCCCAGCTATTGGCGACGACGCGGTCTCCGACTGCGATGCCGGGATAGGAGGATGCCTCCACCGTTCCAGCGAGATCGATGCCGGGAATGAGGGGAAACTGGCGAATGACCTCTGTGCGCCCGCTAATGGCCAACGCATCCTTGTAGTTCACGGTCGAATAGTCGACGGCGACCGTTACGTCGCCAGGCATGAGGTCTTGCTCCTGCATTTCGACTACGTTGGTCGTGATCTTTCCGTCTTTCTTTGTCGCCAGCAGTGCCTTGAACGCCATCGTCATATCCTGGGTCGGTGTTGCGTTGTCCACGGACCTGGGGTCGCGCCCCGTTTTCGCAAGAAGGCACAATTAAAGCGGCTACTATCATTTATGGACGTATCCGAGGCATGCTCAAGCGCGGTGCCAGCCCCTGGCCGATATGACAGCGGGCATGACATGACGACGGAAGTCCCGAAGCCCGGGCAGGCTACCAGCATCTGTTGTATTAGGGTCGTCATGTGATATAAATCCTGGCGCCGGTTCAAATGGCATCGACGGCAACATCCAAAGACCGCAACCGGGCGAGTATGAACAGAGCTTGGGCCCGCCCACCCGAATTCGTGTCCTGCATACCGCAGAATGCACAATTTTGGCAGATGCGGCCATTTTTGGAGGTCTCCATGCGTCCAAGACGGTTTGACGCGAAAAGCGGATGTGCGGTCGGAGTGACACTGTCCGTCATTGGCGGTATGTGGAAGCCACTGATCCTGTTTCATCTCTTCGCTGGCAAGAAGCGGTTCATGGAACTGTCCCGAGCCATCCCTAACGCCACGCAGAGGGTGCTGACCCTTCAATTGCGCGAGTTGGAAGCCGATGGCGTGATCGTGCGCCATGCCTATCCACAGATTCCTCCGAAAGTGGAATATGAAATCTCCGCCTTCGGGCAGAGCCTGCGGCCTGTACTGCTTTCGCTGAGGAGTTGGGGCAAGCAGTATGGAGGTTCAATTGAAGGCGTCCCTCAGTCGCACCAGGCGCTTGAAGATCGCCAGCTAAACGCATGCCCCCTGTAACGTGAGATTGAGTGAGGCGTGGGGACTTTGTGCTGCAGATGCCTCAGCAGTCGAGATGTTTCACCGTACGGCGCCCAATGAGCCGGCGTCGCACGGCGAGGTGCCAGCTTCATCCAGTGTTCACTTAGCGATTAATGCCGCAGTGGCATAGCAACGACGCGATGATTGCGAGCCGCTAACGAACGATGCCTGTGCCGAACTTCTCCTGCGCACGCGAAGCATGCATTGCGAGGGATCAGCTGACTCCAACGAGCGCTGAATATCGCGACAGCGGGTGCCAACGAGCAAACGCGCTTCCCCAAGTTAGTCTTATCCCACTGATTTCTCCGAATAATCAGTGTCTCAATTGTTAATTCCAAATAGGAATTGATAGCTCTATTTTGACGTCAGCCTCACTTATACGATGGCATACAGCGATCCGTCTTGACAGTTCTATTTTAGAACTATTTACTTGAGCGGCCGATGGAAGTGAAGGAGCGGACTTGCCCGTTTGAAGGGGAGGCCACGCAGCACCCCCGAAAACAAGGCGCGAGGAGGATGGCATGAGGAACGTGGACGACATCACTGCGGCCGAGCTGCTGGACGGCCTGCCATCCAGGGTGCACGAGGTGTACGCGCCGTTCGTACGGGATATCCCGGATCATCCTGCCTTCGTGGAAGCGGGGCGTTCGTGGAGCTACCGGCAATTCTCGGACGCTGTCGACGCCGCGGCGAAGGACCTTTCCGATTTGGGGATCAGGCCCGGCGATCGCGTGATGATTGCGAGCGAAAACAGCGTGGCCCTGGGGGCAATGCTGTTCGCGGCGAGCAAGCTCGATGCTTGGGGCATTGCGGTTAATCCCCGCCTCTCGGCCAGGGAGATCGACCTGATCGGGACTCACAGCGGCGCAAGACGCGTGCTGTTCAACTCGGCGCTTTCGAAGGAAGCGGCCGATCACGCCAGCCGCGTCGGCGCCAAGATTGACGCAGTGGGACCGTTCGGTGGGATCGGTATTGGTCCGCTCAATGCGGATGCGCAAGCGGAGCCCGTCGAGAAGGACGGTGCCCGCCAGGTTGCGGGCCTGTTGTACACCTCGGGCACGACCGGCGCTCCGAAGGGAGTCATGCTGAGCCACCGCAACCTGCTCTTTACCGCAAAGACTTCGGGAATTCTCCGTCAAAGCGATCCCGCCGACCGCGTCTACGGCGTGCTGCCGATGTCCCACATCGTCGGGTATTCGATCCTGCTGATCGCCACGCTGATGCACGGCGCTACCTTGTACGTTGTGGCCAAGGCCGATCCCGCCGCGCTGGCCCATGCCATAGCTGAGGAGGGGATTACGAGCCTGTTCGGCGTTCCCGCCACATATCAACGTCTGCTCGAACACAAGGCGGTCAAGGGCATCCGGCGACTCGAGCGAGGCAAGCTGCGGACCATAGCCGTCGCCGGCGCGCCGCTCGACCTCGACCTGAAGAAGCGGATCGAGGACGAATTCGGAATCCCGCTGTTGAACAATTACGGCATAACCGAATGTTCGCCCGGACTATCGGGTGTCCGTTCCGAGCACCCCGTCTCGGATGAATCGGTCGGCCCCTTTCTTCCCGGTATCGAGCACCGGATCCTGGACCGGCAGGGCAACAAGGTGGCGACCGGCGAAGTGGGCGAACTACATGTCCGGGGCCCCAACATCATGCTCGGCTACTATCGCGCTCCGGAGTTGACGGTGGCGGCGATCGATAGCGAAGGGTGGTTCAACACGGGGGACCTCGCCCGGGTAAACAGCGAGGGGCATCTCTACATTGCCGGCCGCACCAAGGAGCTGATCATTCGCTCCGGCTTCAACGTATACCCCGCCGAGGTGGAGGCGGTTCTGAATTCACACGACCAGGTCGTACAATCGGCCGTGGTCGGACGGACGGTCGACGGCAACGAGGAGGTCGTCGCGTTCGTGCAGCTTCTCCCCGGCGCCAGCGTCAGCACCGAAGACCTGAAAGCGTACACAGCCCAACAGCTCACTTCGTACAAGCGTCCGACCGAATTGATCGTGCTCGACACGCTGCCCGCAGCCTCCACCGGCAAGATACTCAAACACAAGTTGCGGGATATGGCGATCGAACGCGGGGCTGCGAAGGCGTCCGAGCCCGTAGCCGCGGGCTGACATGCGTCGCGAGAGATCGTGTCGGTCGCCGAGACCGCCGGGAAGTTCAACGAATGAATAGCGGCGTAACCCGTCGCTGGACAATGGAGATGTCGATGTTCAGGAAGACCATACTAGCAGTTGCGCTCACGGCATCGTTGGCTGGCGCGCCAGCACGTGCGGAGACACCTGGGGTTACCGAGTCTGAGGTGAAGATCGGGGCGACATTCCCGTTTAGTGGCCCCGCGTCGCCGCTTAGCAACACCGGAAAGGGGCTGATCGCCTACGTGAATTCGATCAATGATCGCGGCGGCATCAATGGCCGGAAGATAAACCTCATCACCTACGACGACGCCTACAGTCCTCCAAAAACCGTGGAGCAAACCAGGAAGCTCATCGAAAGCGACGAGGTGGCCTTCCTGTTCGGTCCGTTGGGTACACCGGGCATCGCGGCCACCATCAAGTACGTCAACGCGAAGAAAGTACCCCACCTGTTCGTGGTGAGCGGCGTCAGCAAATTCACGAATTTTGCCGAATTCCCCATGACCACGACGGGACTGCCCAGCTACGACACGGAAGGTCGTATCTACGCGAAGTACATCACCCAGGCCAGGCCAGACGCCAAGATAGCTATCCTTTATCAGAATGACGATCTGGGGAAGGACTTCGTCAACGCGTTCAAGGGCTACCTGAAGGATGATTTCGACAAGAAGGTCGTCGTGTCCTCCTACGAGGTGACCGAGCCGACCGTCGATTCTCACGTGGTCTCTTTGAAAGCGTCCGGAGCAGAGGCGTTCCTGGTCGCCGGCACGCCGAAGTTCGCGGCTCAGGCCATCAAGAAGGTCGATGAGATCGGTTGGAAACCCCTGTTCCTGATTAATTTCGTGTCGAGCTCGGTCTCTTCGACCATTGTGCCCGCGGGCCCGGAGAAAGCCGTCGGTATCGTGGCTGCGACGATCACCAAGGATCCGAACGACAAGAAGTGGGCCGACGACGCCGGCATCAAATGGTACCGAGAGCATTTCGCGAAATACCTGCCGGGCGCTGATATCGGTGATGCCAATTATCTGTTCGGTACGCAGCAGGGACAGATTCTCGAGCAGGTGCTCAAGCAGTGCGGTAACGATCTCTCGCGCGAGAACATCGTCAAGCAGTCGCGAAGCGTACGCGGGCTGTCGTTGCCGACCCTGATACCGGGTGTTACGATCAACACGGGCCCGGAAAACAGCATGGCGTACACGCAGCTTCAATTGCAGCGCTGGAACGGCAGCACCTGGGATCAATTCGGCAGCGTTCTCAGCGCCGAGGACAAGTGAATGCTCTGAGCCCGCAAAGCCGCCAACTGAATCAGGGAGCACGAATGTCCAACGACGTCCTTTTCCGGCCTTTCAAGCTGAAAGGGTTGAGTTTGCCGAACCGGGTGGTGATGGCGCCGATGACGCGTTCGTTCTCGCCGGGCGGAATTCCGACCGAAGACGTCGCGCAATACTACCGTCGCCGTGCCGAAGGAGCGGTCGGGTTCATCATATCGGAGGGTACGGGCGTGGATCGTCCGGCATCCCTGAACGATCCGAATGTTCCCCGCTTTCATGGCGAGAAGGAATTGGCAGCGTGGCAGCGTGTGGTCGACGAGGTGCACGCCGCGGGTGGTCTGATGGCACCGCAGCTCTGGCATGTCGGCGCCGTTCGTACGCGCGCCCAGAATTGGTCTCCTCCCGGTGCCTACGACAGTCCGTCCGGCCTGTCGCGGCCGGAGAAGAAGTTCGGCGAGCCGATGAGCGAAGAGGATATCGCAGACGCCATTCGTGCTTTCGCCGATGCGGCGCTTGCGGCAAAGCGTCTGGGGTTCGATGCCGTCGAATTGCACGGCGCTCACGGCTATCTGATCGATCAGTTCTTCTGGGAGGGTACCAATCGGCGCGAGGATGCCTACGGCAGCAAGGATCTACCCGGCCGGGCCCGGTTCGCCGCTGATATCGTCCACGCGGTGCGCAAGTCGGTCGGGCCGGACTTTCCGATCGTGCTGCGGATCAGTCAGTGGAAGCAGCAGGACTATGAAGTGAAGCTGGCCGACACGCCTCGCGCATTGGAAGCCTGGCTCAAACCTCTGGTCGATGCCGGAGTCGATATTTTACATTGCTCGCAGCGGCGCTTCTGGGAGCCGGAGTTCGATGGCTCCGATTTGAATTTTGCCGGATGGGCCAAGAAGGTGACGGGAGTACCGACGATTTCGGTCGGGTCGGTTGGTCTGACCGGTGAATTCATCGCTGCCTACGGCGGAGAAAGCTCCCGTCCGGCATCCCTCGACGAGTTGACCCGCCGCCTCGATCGCGAGGAGTTCGATCTCGTCGCGGTGGGGCGGGCGCTGCTTCAGGATCCGCAGTGGCTGCTGAAGGTGCGTGACGGCCGGACGGAAGAACTGATGGCTTTCGAACGGACCGCGTTCGCGGCGCTGAGCTGAACGATGAAAGGTGTCGGGGCAGAGCGCGTCACCGTTGAATAACGGTTATCCAAATGGTTTGTAGCCGACCCTTCGGCGCCCGTTCCAAGCTGGCTGGCAAAGAACATTCGGCTGCGCGTCGGTCGACGGGAGGAGCCTGCGCTTCGTCGCGCAGTCGCCCGGAAGTAATTGGAGACTAGCAAATGAACGAGAAAACCCAAGTCGGCCAGATCCGCACCGAGGTGCACGGGCACGTCTTCAAGATCATCATCGACAACGTGGCAAAGAAGAACTCGTTCAGTCCGCAGATGATGGCGCAGATATCGGATGCGATGACGCTTCTGGACCGCACGGACGACTATTGGGTCGGGGTACTCTGCGCCGATGGCCCGGATTTCACGGCCGGACTTGATATGCCGAAGTTCTTCGGACCAAAAGCCGAGAATACCGAGATCAAGCCCGGCAACATCGATGCGTTCGCCCTGAAAAGCAGGTGCCGCAAGCCGATCGTAACGGCGGTGCAGGGGATCTGTTTTACGATCGGCATCGAAATGATGCTGGCCGGTGACATTGTCGTGGCGGCTGACGACGCCCGGTTCTGCCAGATGGAATCAAAGCGCGGGATTGCCCCGCTCGGTGGCGCCCACTTTCGCTATCTGACCCGGGCGGGCTGGGGAGATGCGATGTACCACCTGTTCCTGTGCGACGAGTTCAATGCCGCCCGTGCGTACAAAATCGGGTTTGTTCAGGAAGTCGTTGCTCCCGGCCAGCAGATCGCCCGCGCAATGGAGATTGCGAATCTGATCGCCAAGAACGCCCCGATCGGCATTCAGGTGACCAAGGAAGCCGCGTTGAAATATATCGAGGCCGGTGAAAAGGCTGCGATCGATTACATTCCCAAGATCAAGGATCGCGTCTTCAGCAGCGAAGACATGAAAGAAGGCATCCAGTCCTTCGTAGAACGCCGCTCGGCAGTGTTCCGCGGGAAATAGAGATCCCGCAAAACCCCCGTGTAACGGCGCAGTAGAACTCCGCGCACCAGCTTGAGGATTTGACGATGGGAAGCATCAAGAAGGCATTCGACCTCACCGGCAAGAATGCCCTTGTTACAGGCGGCTCGCGTGGCCTTGGGCTGCAGATCGCCGAAGCGCTGGGCGAGCAAGGGGCTCGAGTCCTGATTTCGTCTCGCAAGGCGCCGGATCTGGAAAAGGCCCAGGCCCATCTTGCGGGTCTCGGCATCAAGGCGGAATGGATCGCAGCGGATAATTCCAGGGACGAAGACGTCAAGCGGCTCGCAGACGAAGCGATCAAGAAGCTGGGCCGGGTGGACATTCTGGTGAACAACGCGGGCGCAACCTGGGGCGCGCCGACCGAGGATCACCCGATCGAGGCGTGGGACAAGGTGATGAATCTGAACATCCGCTCGCTGTTCCTGCTCAGCCAGCAGGTTGCGAAGCACTCGATGATCCCCAACAAATATGGCCGCATCATTAACCTTGCTTCGATCGCGGGCCTGTTCGGAAGTTCAGGGGATATGCAGATGATTGCTTACAATACGAGCAAGGGGGCGGTGGTCAACTTCACGCGGGCGCTGGCGGGGAGTTGGGGGCGCTACGGAATTACGGCCAATGCTCTGGCGCCCGGCTTCTTTCCATCGAGGATGACGAAGGGCACGATCGAGGCTGTCGGAGTCGATAAGCTCGCCGCAGGCGCCCCGCTGCGCCGCATCGGCGACGAGGACGATCTGAAGGGCGCCGCGGTTCTCTTCGCCAGCGACGCCGGCAAGCACATCACCGGTCAGATCCTTGCCGTCGATGGCGGTCTGACTTCGGTGATATCGGGCTAGGGAACCACCAGCGTCAGCGTCTCGGCAACCAGGGCCGGCGTTTGGCTGTTCTCGATCTCAAGTACGGCGTTGCCCTTGATCAGCAAACGCCCGTTGTCTTTCGGCTCGACGCTGGTCATCGAAAGCTGTAGGCGAACGCGGTTGCCCGGTTTTACCGGTGTCAGGAACCTGACCTTGTCCAGGCCATAGTTAAAGACGGCAGAAGCATCAACCGGAGCGAGCCCCAGGTCCATGCCCAGCGGTGCAATCAACGACAGGCTCAGGAAGCCGTGGGCAATGGTGCCGCCTGCGGCGCTTTCCTTGCTCGCGCGATCTGCGTCCACGTGGATCCATTGGTTATCTCCCGTGCATGCCGCGAACTGGTCGATCATGGACTGGTCGACGGTGACCCAACGGGATCTGCCGAGATCCTGGCCGATGAAATCCCTGATCGCCGCGAGTGTGACCTTTGCCATCGCCAATATCCGTTGTTCTATGGAGTATTGGCATATTCCGAAGTATCGCGAAGAAGGCCATGACGATTATGTTGAACGGGGCGCGCAATATTGAATAACGGTTGCGCACCGATGGCCTTTGCTCGGCGTATCCGCGGCCAGGGACCCAACGCAATCTTCGAAGGGATAATCGCGTGACCGAGGCAAACTGGGACCTGTTTCGCTTGTTTTCCGTGGTGGCGAGAACCGGAAGCGTCAATCGTGCCGCGCACGAGCTGGGTATGAGTCAGCCGACGTTGAGCAGGCGTCTCAAGGAGCTGGAGCGCTACGTGGCCGCGCCGCTGTTCTTTCGGGCCTCTTCTGGCGTGAAGCTGACGCAGGAAGGCGAAGACCTGCAACGCTCGGCGGGCGATATGATGCTCGCGTTCGAGTCGTTCCAACGCGATCTGCGTTCGCGGGTCGGGCAGCGATCGTCAGTGGTCAGGATATCGGCAACCGAAGGCATGACCAAACACTGGCTTCTGCCCCGCGTTAAGGAGCTACGGCGGCGCAATAGCCGGATCTATCTGGAAATAATCTCGACGGTGAACCAGCAGAGCGTGGCAACGAGCGACCTGGATTATGTCATCAGGATGGGAGACCCCGGCGAGAACGATCTCATTGGAAAGCGGGTTGCCGATGTACCGATGGGGATATTCGCTTCCGAGCAATACCTTGCCGGTCGCCCCGCGCCACGGTCGTTGCCTGAGCTCAGGGATCACGACATCATCGGCCATACGACTGATTTTGTCTCGTTCCGCAATGTCCGGGCCAACCAGAGGCACTTATTGGAATATTTCTCGGAGGCGGCGGGCACCCGTAGCGTTGTCCGGGTCAATCCGGTGGCCAACCACTTTGCCGCCGCCGGTTGTGGGCTAGGGCTTGCGCTTCTTGCTGTGCCGTTCGCGCAAGCTGAGGGGCTTGTCCAGGTGCTGCCGCAGGAGACTGTTACGATGAATGTCTGGTTGCTCCGCAGACGCGAGAGCGATCTCAGAAAATTGACTCGCGAGGTCCGACGATTCCTGGAAGCAGAGTTTACCGCTTCCAGGGAATGGCTAGCGGGTGCCCCCCGGACTTCGAGGCCGACCAAGCGCAAGGCTTGAAGCTGCATTTCAGCAATTGGATCGACTGTAACCGCGCAAGGCTGACGGTGAGGTCATTCTGCGTTGAATAACGCCAATCCAGAATTTATCTACCTTCGATGTGCTCTAGCGGTCATCGTGTGTCCCAAAACCTATAATGGGGAGGGATCAAATGATCGAATCGGACGCGTCCTTGCTGTCAACGCCGATCCAGACGATCGGGGAAATTCCGCGACGTTACGCGGCCAGCACTCCCGACGCCACCGCCCTGAGTTTCGAAGGGCGCGAGACAAGCTACCGGGCGCTGGACGAATTATCCAATCAAGTCGCCAATGGCCTCCTGGCTACGGGCGTGCGATCGGCGAGCCGTATTGCGATCCTCGACAAAAATTCGGATCTTTTCTTTCAAATTCTGTTCGGGGCGGCCAAGGTCGGCGCGGTCCTCGTTCCGATCAATGCAAGGCTGGCGCCTCCCGAGATTGCTTTCGCGATCAACGATGCCAAAACCGAAGTTCTCTTCGTCGGCGAACCGTTTGTGGAAATCATCTCCGGAATCCAGGACCAACTGGACACCGTTCGCCAAATCATCGCGCTGAACTCCATCTACCCCAGGTGGCGCGATGTCCAACCCCGATCGGATCCGGGGCTGCCAGTAAGCCCGGATGACGTTTGCCTGCAGCTATATACCAGCGGCACGACCGGCTATCCAAAAGGCGTACAGCTTTCTCACGCAAATTTCCCCCTGCAGGCGGCTGACGACTGGAAGGGGTGGTCGTCCGACGACGTCATGCTGCTTGCAATGCCCTTGTTCCACATCGCAGGGGTGGGTACCGGCGTGCTCGGGCTGATGGCCGGCCTCAAGACGATCGTGCTTCGCGAGTTCATTCCATCTCAGGCGCTCGAAACGATACAGCGTCATCGGGCCACGACCACGTTTCTCGTTCCAGCGATGTTATTGGCGATGCTCGCCGAGCCCGACGTCGAGAAATTCGAACTCTCGTCGCTGAGGCAAATTCTTTACGGAGCGTCCCCGATACCGCTCGAATTGCTCAGGAAGTCGCTACGCGTGTTCAAGCATACCGGGTTTTTCCAGGTCTACGGCCTTACCGAAACGACCGGCGTCATCACCGTTCTGGGAGCCGCAGACCATTCCGCCGGCGACGACGAAATCCTGAGGTCCTGCGGCCGACCTATCGAAGGCGTCGAACTGCGGATCATCGATGCTTCAGGAAAATCGCTGCCGGCCCGACAGGTAGGTGAAGTCGTGTGCCGCTCACCGCAGAATATGATGGGATACTGGAACCGGGCTGACGACACCGCAAGGACCCTCAGGAACGGCTGGCTGCATACCGGCGATGCCGGGTTCCTGGATGAAAACGGCTATCTGTATATCCACGATCGGTTGAAGGACATGATCGTTTCCGGCGGGGAGAACGTCTACCCCGCGGAGATCGAAAGTGCCTTGTACGGGCACGCGGATATCGCCGACGTCGCCATCATCGGTGTGCCTGACGACCGCTGGGGCGAGGCCGTCAAGGCCCTCATCGTATTGAAACCGGATCGGTCGGCGGACCCGGCGGGCATACTGCATTTCGCGCGAAAAAGGTTGGCCGGATTCAAAATTCCGAAGTCGATCGAATTCGTCAGCGAGCTTCCCCGCAATCCATCCGGCAAGATCCTGAAGCGATTGCTGCGTGAGCGTTATTGGAAGGGATATGAGCGGAGAGTCAACTGAAGCGGCGGCGCGACGCCCTTTTGGAAGCCGGTCGGCAGGCCGTGCGCAATCAGACCGGAAGCACCACTGCGGAAGCCTCTCCAGCGGACCGAAGCTGAGTTCCTCTTTCCGAGTCCATCAGCCTCCAGGGCAGCTTCGGCATATCGAGCGTCAAACCATTTGATGCAAACTTTGACTTGCAAAATGCAAGTCATCGTGTAGCTTGCTCTCTCAGCAGAAGCAGTGCGGTCGCGAGAGCCGCCGGCAAACAGGAGGCAGCTTTGTCCGAGGATGCGTTGGTTACGCGCGAGCAGCGTGGCAATATCTCCGTTTTGACAATGGCTTATCGGCCGCACAATTTGCTCGGCCCCAAACTCCTCAACGCGATCGTGGAGCAGGTGGAGGCAGCGCAAAGGGCAGGCAGCCGCGCCATCGTCATCCGTAGTGGCCTTCGGCATTTCTCTGCCGGTGCAGATCTGGATATCTTCGAGAATCGGGCTGAGGCAGGCAGCGCCGATCAAGCGGGCGAAAATCGTCGACTCAACGGCGTCGAATTTCTGCGCTTCATGGAGCTGCTGCCGATCCCGCTAATCGCCAGTGTTCACGGCGTCTGCCTCGGTGGCGGGCTCGAGCTTGCGCTATCGTGTGATTACATCATCGCGGCCTCTTCGGCGAAGATCGGATCGGTCGAGGCGACGCTTGGACTGCATCCCTTGCTGGGAGGAATCCAGCGACAAGTGCAGCGGATCGGCGCGCAGCGGGCCAAGGAAATGTCGATGCTGGCGCGGCGCTACGATGCGCCGACGCTGGAGAAGTGGGGCTTGATCAATCTCACGGTCCCGGAGGAGTCGCTGGAGACAGTGACCATGGCCATTGCCGAGGAGTTCGCGCAAGGCCCGACGGTGGCGCACGCCGCCACCAAGGAACTAGCCCATATCGCCGTCAACCAGGGCGTGGTTGCTGCGGACGAGGCTATGTCACGCGTACAGGCGCCGATCTGGGCGTCGGAAGACCTCAAGACCGGTCTTGCATCATTCCGCAAGAACGGCCCGGGTCTCGCCAAGTTTGCGGGGCGCTGACATGAGCGGCCCCTTGAGCGGAATCCGCGTCGTCGATTTTTCCCGTGTGCTTGCTGGTCCGCTGTGCGCACGGACCTTGCAGGATCTCGGTGCCGAGGTCATCAAAATTGAACCACCCAGCCCCGATGTTTCTCGCTTTGCATTTCCGTCGACCGACGGCATGTCGGGCTATTACGCACAGCAGAATGCCGGCAAGCGCAATGTAAGCATAAATCTCAACGTCCCGGGCGCGTACCAGCTGGCGCTGGAACTCTGCGACACTGCCGATATCATCGTTGAAAATTTTCGTGCGGGGACGCTGGGATTCTTCGGGCTGGATTACGCGACGCTGTCGAAGCGCAACCCGCGGCTGATCTACGCGTCCATTACCGGCTATGGGCAGGGTGGACCATGGCGAAGCAGGATGGCCTATGCGCCAACCGTGCAGGCAGAGGCCGGCTTTACCGAAAACAGCGTCCGCCACTACGGCAGTGCGCTGACAGAGCCGCGTACCGACAGTCTGTCGCATGCCGACGTCTACGCCGGCTTGCAGGCCGTGATCGCGATCCTCGCGGCTCTCAATAGTCGCCAAAAGACCGGGCAGGGCCAGCATATCGATGTCGCCATGGCGGCGACGCTGCTGGCGGTCAATGAACGCGCGCACGTCGATCTTTCCGATGATGACATTGGTGCGGAGCCTGCGGTGCTCGGCGCCACTGATTGCTCCTTTTTCACAGGACCGCAAGGCGAGCATTTCACGGTCGCGACCAGCATTATCGGCAGCCGGACCTTTCCGTCGTGGCTGCGCGCCATGCGCCGCGCCGATCTGATGGACGATCCGCGATTCTCGAGCGCTGCCGCGCGCCGCTTGAATTTTGGTCTGCTGCACCAGATCATCCAGTCCTGGATACTGACCTTTCCGGATATGGCGACCCTCGACGCTCAGTTCGACGAAGCCAAGATTGCCATGGGAGAGGTGCGTTCCATTAAGGAGCTCGCGGCTTCGGAGTGGTGCGATTACTGGGGCGCCGTCCAACGCGTCCCTGACCGCAGCGGCGGCGAATATCGGCTGCCGGGCCGTCCATGGCATTTCTCGGCAGAAGAGTTGACGCCAATCGGTGCGCCGGCCTTTCAGGGCGAGCACAACTTTGCGGTATTCAGCGAACTCGGCCTCAGCGACGTCGAATTGAAGCGCCTGAGCGATGCCGGCGTCCTTGTCTCGCATCCGCGCGCCGCGCTCTCTCCGTAAGCCGGAAGAGGATGAGCGGAATTTCAGGCGCGAGTAGCCAGGTGACGGTCCATTCGTTGTGACGCGGATCGAGCTGGACCAGTGGTCTTCAGAGCCGGTGATTTAGATGGGTGAAGACACGGATTTCGGACATGACCAGATCGCGCAGCACTCGTGGAAAATCATCATTGTCGGCTGGTGCGTAACCATCATGGCGTTCTTTGCGTTCTTCATTGCGGTTTCATAGCTCCGGAAGTTGGCCAACCGGGCCGATTTCACCAGGGCGTGGATAAATCGATACCGAAAGCTCACATGAAAATACGATCTATGGGTACGGCTGGTGTGTTGTTGTGGCATGCGTTGCTCATGCTTTGGACGACCGAGCCGTCGAACGCAGAGGGCTATCCCACGAAGCCTCTCACAATGAAGGTAGCGTTTCCGGCCGGCGGTCCAGCCGATGTTTCGATTCGCGCTGCGAACGTGGTGCTGGAGCGGCATCTCGGCAGGCCGATCATCACGGAAAATGTCCCCGGAGCCAACGGTTCAATTGCGGTCACCGCGGTGCTGAAAGCTCCGGCGGATGGATATACGCTGCTCGGTACCACAGGTTCGGATTTCGTGACGGCACCTGTCACCATTACATCCGCGAAGTACCAACCTGAGAAGTTCAAGCTAATAGGCATCGTCGGCGAGTCTGACTTCATTCTGTTGTCGAGCAAGGCGCATTCGTTCAAAACGGTCGACGACTTGATCGACTATGCGCTCAAGCCCGGCAGCAAGGAATTGATTCTGGCGCACTGGGGCGCCGGATCTTCGCCGCAGGTCGTCGGAACCGATTTCCAGACGCGAACGGGAACGAAATTCCTGGAGGTCCCGTACAAGGGTGTCGCGCCGGTGATTGCGGATTTGCTGGGAGAGCACATCGACCTTGCCTTTGTGCCGATGGGCGGTGGTACGCTTGATCTGATTCAGACAGGACAAGTCAATGCGATTGCCATAGCCAGCGCGGAGCGCAATCGGGCCTTGCCAACGGTTCCGACCGTTGGCGAGAGTGCAAGGGTCGGCAAGTTCGAATACAGTCTCTGGTCGGCATTGTTCGCGCCGCCGGGTACTCCGGACGATGTCGTCGCGCGCTTGAATGATGCGTTGAACATTTGGTGCGCAAGTGACGAGAATCTCGCGAGGATCAAGGCGAGCGCGTCGCGGCCGGCCGTGCCGATGGACGTTTCTCAAGCAACAGCATTCTTCAAAAGTGAGCGCGAAAAGTACCTGACGGTACTGGGATCGCTGTCCCCCAAGCCGCAATAGGGGTGGCAACTTCGCAAGCGCGGCCGATCTCACCAATTGCGATGTTGGAAGGCATCAGGAGGGTGTTCGCGCCCTTCGGACCCGTGATCGATCTCGCTACGGGCCCGTGAGCACAGCGGGCCAATGCCTGGCCGAGATGTTCAGGTGAGACTGGACATGCCCGAATCCGAGCAAATATGGTACGGTCCAACTGGACCTGAGGGATAATGATGCCGAGTGCGAAGCAAAGTCGTCTCGCAAACAAGGAATGCTCCATGGCGCGAGCTATGGAAGTCGTGGGCGATCGCTGGTCGATCCTGATCCTGCGCGAGGCCTACTACGGTGTGAGGCGCTTCGACGAGTTCGAATACTATGTCGGGATTGCCCCCAATATCCTGAGCACTCGGTTGAAGAAGTTCGTCGATGCCGGCATCATGACTCGCGTGCGGTTACCCGAACACGCCGGACGGTACGAGTATATACTGACCGAGAAGGGACGTGATTTCTTTCCAGCCTATCTGGCGCTGAAGAAATGGGGGGACGACTGGCTGGCGGAACCGGCCGGGCCGCAGGTCGTGTTCCGCGACCGCGTTGCCGGGCGCCCGATCGAGTATCCGGAATTGCGGACGACGGGCGGCAAGCCACTGCGGCTCGAGGACGTCGAGATCGTTGCCGGGGCAGGTGCTGTCGCGTTCAACCGCAAACGATTTGGCGGCGATGCCTCCAATCGCGTTGCAGAGGGGCCCAAGGCTCCCGTCTCACGACGAAAGCGCAAGTAACGCTCGCGCGGTCTCGATCCGGATCAGATTCGCGCGGTATTCCGCCGATGCGTATCGGTCCGAGAGGCACTCGGTGCTCTCGCTCAGCAATTTTGCCGCCTGGTCGATGTTTTCCCGCGAAAGCGTCTTACCGGTAAGGAAATCTGCGGCTTGCTGGCCGACGAAGGCGTGGTTTGCTGCGCCAGTAACGCCAACGGAAATCTCGGCAACCACGCCACGCTGCAGTCGCACGCCCACTGCGATTCCTACCACGGCAAAGCCGCTCGCGGGGTGCCGGATCTTTCGGTAGACGAAGCGCGTGCCGGCCTTCGGCCGCGGGATATGGATGCTGGCGAGAACCTCGTTCGATTCCAGCGCGGTCGAAAAGATATCGACGAAGAAGTCCTGCGCTGCCACCGTTCTCCGGCCATTCGGTCCTGCGATTTCGAGTTCTGCCTGCAGCGCCACCACGACCGCCGGCCAGTCGGCCGCGGGATCGGCGTTCGCGAGCGAGCCGCCGATCGTGCCACGGTTGCGCACCTGGGGATCGGCAATGAAATGGGCTGCCTGGCGAAAGATCGGCAACTCCCTGTTCAGGGGTTCGGAAGCCAATAGTTCGGCATGCGTCGCCAATGCGCCGATCCTGATACCGGTTTCGCTGATTTCGATGCCCTTGAGCTCGGCGAGGCCTCCGATATCGATCAGAAGTTGGGGCGTCGCCAGTCGCAGTTTCAGCGCCGGCAACAGGGCATGTCCGCCGGCAAGGAGCTTTGTTCCGTCGGGATCGTCCCGCAACAGGTCGATCGCCTGGGCGAGCGAAGACGCGCGGACATAATCGAAGGCTGCGGGGATCATCGGGACGCTCCCGTGCGGGTGTTTTGTAGCGCCGACCAGATTCGGGGCGGCGTCAGCGGCATGTCGAGATGGGTGATACCGAAGGGCGACAAGGCATCGAGCACAGCGTGGACCATGCAGGGCGGGGCGGCGATAGAGCCGCTCTCGCCGATACCCTTGACGCCGATCGGATTGGTGGGCGACGGCGTTTCCTGGAACAGCGATCGGATATTCGGCACATGCTCGGCGCGCGGAACGGCATAGTCGAGCAGCGAGCCGGACAGAAGCTGTCCATTGTCCGGATCGTAACTGACTTCTTCATAGAGCGCCTGGGCGATGCCCTGCACGACACCGCCGTGGATCTGGCCGGCCGCGAGCAGGGGATTGATGAGGGTGCCGACATCATCCACGGCGACATAATCGAGAATATCGACGATGCCGGTCTCCGGATCGACCTCGACATAGGCAAGATGGATGCCGGACGGGGAACCCATGCCTGTCGGATCATAGAACACCGTTTCGTCCAGACCCGGTGCGACGCCATCAGGAAGCTTGTGCCCCACATATGCCATGCGGGCCACGCTTGAGAACGTCACCGATGCGATATCGGTGCCGGGCACGCTGAATGCCCCGGCCGAATAGGAGACGTCCTTTTCGTCCACTTCCAGCATGCCCGCCGCGATCTTCTTCGCCTTCGCGACAATACGCTGCGAGGACACATGCACGCTGGAACCGCCGACCGCCATCGAACGCGAATTGAAGGTGCCGTGGCCGGCCTGGACCTGGCGTGTGTCACCCTGCACGATGTCGATGTTCTCAATCGGAATTTGCAGTACATCCGCGGCGATCTGCGATAGCGACGTGATATGGCCTTGCCCCTGGCTCATCGAGCCTGAATAGATCGTGGCCCGCCCGCTGGAATCGATGCTGACGCGTGCGCTTTCCCAGCCGCCACGGTCAAATCCGCTCATCGCCAACCGGCGTGACGGCGCCATCCCGCACATATGCGTATAGGCGGCGACGCCAACGCCGCGATAGATGCCACTGCCGCGCAGGGCCTCGCATTCGGCGCGCCGTCCGTCATAGTCGAAGGCCGCCAGCGCCTTGTCGAGCAGCCCCTGATAGTTACCGCTGTCGTACATCACGCCCATGCTGCCGTAGGGCCGATAAGGAAATTCCGAAGGCTGAACGAAATTCGTCCGGCGCACCTCGACCTGGTCGAGCTTGAGATGGCGCGCCACCGCATCGATCGCGCGTTCGGCGATGTAGGCGCCTTCGGGCCGGCCGTAACCGCGATAGGCGTCGACCGGAACGGTATTGGTAACGACGACGCGGGAAATCGCTTCATAGTTGTCGATCTTGTACGTGCCGGTGCCGAAGTTGATCGTGTTCACGGTCGGACCGCCAGTCGCCATGTTCGAGAGATAGGCGCCGACGTTGCCCAGCGTCTCGACTTTCAGGCCAAGAATTTTGCCGTCGTTCCTGAACGCCACCTCGATGTTTTCGGTATGGGCACGACCATGGCTGGTCGATTGATGGCTTTCGGAGCGGCTCTCCCACCACTTGACCGGTACGCCAAGTTCGCGCGCGAGATGGGGACAGAGCAGGTCCTCCGGATACAGGTGCATCTTGGCGCCGAAGCCGCCGCCGATATCAGGTGCCACCACCCGCAACAGATGTTCGGGAATACCGACCGTTTCGGCGATCCAGCGCCGGTGCATGTGGGGAACCTGGCTGCCGATATAGACCGTCAGCGTGCCGTCCGGCTCCGGCGAGGCAACGATCGCGCGCGTCTCCATACAGGTCGGGATCAGGCGGTTGTTGACGACGCGAAGCTTGATGACGTGATCGGCCTCACCGGCGGCCTTGTTGTAGTCGCCACCACGCACCTTGTAGATCGTGGTAATATTGCCCGGGACATTGTCATGGAGCTGCGGTGCGCCATCCCCGATCGCCACCTCTTCGTCGGTTACGGCGGGCAGCACCTCGTAATCGACGTCGATCAGGCCGATGGCGTCGTAAGCCTGCGCCAGCGTTTCCGCTACCACCAGCGCCACGCATTCGCCGACGAAGCGAACGCGATCGGTTGCGACCACGGGGCGGAACGGCACCTTGCTGCCTGGAATGATCCAATTCGGCACGATCGGTCCGATCTTGCCGGCGAGCGCCTTGCCGGAGAGGACGAGGCGAACACCCGGCGCCACCTTGGCTGCCGATAGATCGACACTCTTGATCTCGGCGTGGGCGTGCTGCGACCGCAGAACCGCCATGTGCAGCATGCCCGGCAACCTCACGTCATCGACGTAGCGGCCTTTGCCGGCAAGCAGCTTGAAATCTTCGCGTCGCTTCAACGACCGCCCGACCTGGCGGATGGGAGCTAATTCGTTCATGGCTGTTCGCCTTTCGATGCGAGGCTTTCGACGGCGCGGACGATGTTGTGATAGCCGGTGCAGCGGCAGATGTTGCCGGCAAGGCCATGCCGGATGTCGTGCTCGCTCGGATCGGGCTGATCCTTCAACAACTGGCGCACGCTCATCACCATGCCCGGCGTGCAGAAGCCGCATTGCAGCGCGTGATGCTCGTGGAATGCTGCCTGAATGGGGCTGAGTTCGGCGCCTGGGTCGGTCAAGCCCTCGATCGTCGTGATCGACGCCCCCTCTGCCGCGACGGCCAGCACGGTACAGGACTTCACCGCGCGTCCGTCGATCTCCACGGTGCAGGCACCGCATTGTGAGGTATCGCAGCCGACATGCGTCCCGGTCAGGCCAAGGTCCTCCCTGATCAGATGGACCAGCAATTTCCTTGCTTCCACCGCGATCGTCTTGCGGGCGCCGTTGACTTCGAGCGTCACGGCATGAAGTTTTTCAGAACCAGACATGACGCCTCCTTTACGAAAACCTGATGTTGCTGATGTCGATGGCGACGGCGATCCCGTCCCGGATCGGAGTTCCGTCGGTGTTTCGGCGATAGGCGCGGCGCTTGGTGGGAATCTTGATCCCCTCGAAGTCGCGATAGTCGGACGTGTAGTGCGCGGTCGGAATGCCACCGACGACGTTCGCATCATAATCGAGCCGCGCAATCAGGCCGCTATCGTCGACATAGAACACCTGCTCGGGTGAGTGTGTGGCGACCGCCTCTGGAAAAGTGATCTTGAGCCGGCGCCACGTCTCACGACCTTCAACCCACGGCTCGATCTCTTCGGCCGCGAAGCCCGGCAGCGCGAACAGGAACGGCGTGTTGAGGTAGTTCCACATCGCATAGCCACTGAAATAGGCGAGGTGGAGATCGTCCCAGGGCGTCGCCGGCGTGTGGCCGGAAAATGCCTCGCGCGGATTGGACCGCTGCTTGAGGCGCTTGCCGTCGAAAGCATCGATCGCGACCAGGTCGGGACGATAGACGCTGCGCAAGCCCTCGCCCGCGAACGGCTGGTAGCTGATCTGCTGTTCGGTGGTATCGGCGGTGACGCGAACGTTCTTCAGCGCGTCGGGCCAGCCCTTTCGCGCCCAGAGGCCGCCGACGATCGACATGTCCCCTTCAATGCTGCGAAACCGCTTCCATTGCTCGATGCCGTGGGCTTCCAGAACCAACTCGCGCAGGTGTGCCATCGCCGTCTCCCCATTGCATCTTTGTAACTCTAATAATAAGAGTGACAGGAATGCAAGCCCTTTCAGAGCATTTGCGCGGGCAGCGGGATTACTCTAATAATCAGAGTAATTTGCGAGGATGGAAAGCGATGCGGTCGAAGAGTTTCGAGGGAATGGCGTGCTCGATCGCCGGCGTGCTCGATGCCGTCGGCGACCGCTGGGCCATGCTGATCGTGCGCGATCTCTCGCTCGGGCTGAGCAAATATGAGGAGCTGAGAAAGTCGACCGGCGTTACGCATGCGACGCTGTCGGATCGGCTCGCGCATTTGGAGGAAAACAAGTTGATCGAGCGGCGGCAGTACCAGACGGGCCCCGATCGCTACGAATACGTCCTCACGCGCAGAGGGTGGGACATCCCCCTGGTGATTCAGGCGCTTGCCCAGGTTGGGGACAAGTGGGCCATTGCAGGCGACGCGGGGCCGCCGCTCAGGTTCATCAACAGGAACAGCGGGCGTCCGGTGAAGGTTGCGTTGGTCGACGACAAATCAGGTGAGGTGGTCCGGTTGAAGGATGTCCGGCCGCAGGCCGGCCCTGGCGCCGACGATCTGGTGAGGTGGCGACTGACCAAGTTCGACCAACGATGACTTCGGTCCGTCGCCCAAGCTGCATTGATGTTTAGCTCAGGGGAGCTGCAGGCCCTTCTTTGACGACATGAGGCCTTACTTGCCCGCGTAGATGTCGGCGAAGCGATCGCGCAGCAGGTTCTTTTGCACCTTGCCCATGGTATTGCGCGGCAAGGCCTCGATGAAGACCACGCGCTTCGGCTGCTTGAATTTTGCCAGCCGTCCGGCCAGCGCCTTCAGAACCGTGCCTTCATCGACCGACGAGCCGGGTGAGCGGACGATCGCGGCGGTGACGCCTTCGCCGAAGTCGGCGTGGGGCACGCCGACCACGGCGCTTTCGGACACGCCCGGGATCGCGTCGATCTCGGTCTCGATCTCCTTTGGATAGACGTTGAAGCCGCCGGTGATGATGAGATCCTTGCCGCGGCCGACGATATGGAGGTAGCCGCGCGGGTCGAGCTTGCCGAGATCGCCGGTGATGAAGTAGCCGTCGGCGCGGAATTCGGACGCGGTCTTCTCCGGCATGTTCCAGTAGCCGGAAAATACATTGGGCCCCTTCACCTCGATCATGCCGACCTCGTCGGCCGCCAGCGCCGCGCCGCTGTCGGGATCGGCGACGCGAACCTGGACCGCGGGCAGGGCGCGGCCCACCGAGCCCGCGATGCGCTCGCCGTCATACGGATTGGACGCGATCATGCCGGTCTCGGTCATGCCGTAGCGTTCGAGAATGGCGTGACCGGTCCGCGCCTTCCAGTCGCGATGGGTCTCGGCCAGCAGAGGCGCGGAGCCGGCGACGAACAGCCGCATTTTTTCGGTCGCGCCCGCGCTCAGGTTCGGACTTTGCAGCAGGCGTACATAGAAAGTCGGTACGCCCATCAGCACGGTCGCGCGTGACATCGCTTCGAGGATGCGCTCGGCGTCGAATTTCTGCATGAAGATCAGGCGTGCGCGGGCCGCAAAGGTCACGTTGCAGGCGACGAACAGGCCGTGGATGTGGAAGATCGGCAGCGCGTGGATCAGGACGTCGCTGCTCGAAAAGCGCCACTCCTGCGCCAGCGTCAGCGCGTTCGAGACCAGATTGCCATGCGTCAGCATTGCGCCCTTGGAGCGGCCAGTGGTGCCGGACGTGTAGAGGATGGCGGCGAGATCGCCCTTGTCGCGCGGCACCGTGTCGAAATGCACGGCAAAGCCGGCGGCCGCATCGACGAACGATCCGCGGCCGTCGCGATCCAGCGTCTCGACGCGGCCGCCGGCCTTGGCGGCGATGGCGCGCAGATCGGATGCCTCCGCGGGATCGCACACGATCAGGGCCGGTTGCGCGTCGCGGATGAAATAGTCCGCTTCCGTCGCGGTATAGGCGGTGTTGAGCGGCAGATAGACCGCGCCGGCGCGCAGCGTCGCCAGATAGAGCGCGACCGCCTCGACCGATTTCTCGACCTTGGCCGCGACGCGGTCGCCGGCGCCGACGCCGATACTGGCGAGATAGTTGGCGAACGATCCGCTGAGACGGGCGAGATCGGCATAGGTCAGAACCAGGCCGTCTTCCTTCTCGATGCAGATCGAGGTGTCGGAATCCGCAGTGGCGAGCAGACGATCGTACAGGTTCCAGCTCATGGCTTGCTCTTTCGAGGTTCAGGTGGGTTGCCGGGGACGAGGTCGCGCGACGAGAGGTTTCCGCGCAGCGATTTTTTCACGGCCTCTGCCGCGACCACGGTGCCGTGCTCGGCGAAGGCCTCGTGGTTCGTCTCGATGTGATCGAGCGCGTAGAGATAGTTGACCATCATGCCGAACGACTGCTTGATCCCGTTGGCGGAAGCGTCGCCCAGAAAGTTGAGCCGTTCGAGCCGGGCGCCGTTGCCGAGGTGGAAGCGGGCGACGGGATCGACCGGCTTGCCGGACGGCTGCTTGGCCTTGAGGAAGTAGTAGGCGGCGAGCGAGGTCATCGCGTCCTTTGCCGGTTCGACGTTGCCGCCGTCCTCGATCGCGGCCAGCGCGCGCCGGGTCTCGTCGTCGAGCGCGCGCGAGGCCTCGGAGTTCAACTCGCGGCGAACCCAGTTGGCGAAGCCCGGGACCGGCGACAGCGTGACGAAGGTCTTCAGGTTCGGCAGCTCGCGCGCCAGATCCTGCACCACCTGCTTGATCAGGAAATTGCCGAAGGTGACGCCGGCGAGACCCTTTTGCGTGTTCGAGATCGAATAGAACACCGCCGTGGTCGCCTCGTGGGCGGCAATGGCGCGACGCGCCTTGTCGAGCAGTGGGCCGATCGCCGCGGGAATCTCCTTTGTCAGCGCCACCTCGACGAAGATCAGCGGCTCGTCGACGAGCTGCGGATGAAAGAAGGCGTAGCAGCGCCGGTCGGTCGGCGCGAGACGGCTGCGCAGGTCGTCCCAATCCTGGATGGCATGGACCGCTTCGTAGCGGATGATCTTTTCCAGGATACTGGCCGAGGTATTCCAGTCGATCGGGCGCAACACCAGGAAGCCGCGGTTGAACCAGGACGAGAACAAATGAACGAAATCATCGTCGACCGGTTGCAGTTCGGGATGGGCCGGGAGCAACGACAGCAGCACCTGCCGCATCCGCACCAGCGCGGCGGTGCCGCCGGGCGCGAGATTGAGGCGGCGGATCAATTCCTGCCGCCGCGGTTCGGCCGCGGCGTGGAGCATTTCGAGTTTTCCGCGATCGCCGCCGTCCTCGCGCTGGTAGGCCGCGATCGCAAGCTCGATGGCGCGACGGTCGGGGCCGAACCGGTCGGCAAGCGAAGCCAGAAACTTCAGTTGCTGTGGCTCGGCGGCCTCCGCGAACGCCGCGAGCAGCGATTGCGCCAGGGCTACGCCGGAAGCCTCGCCGCGCCGCGACAGCAGCGCTTCGCCGAGATATTCGAGGTCGCGTTGCTCGACCGGCCCGCGCGGCGGCTTTATGCCGAGCACGGCGCGACCGCGTTCCGTCAGCGTCTCGATCAGGCCGTGCAGGAATTCAGGCGCCGACAGTCGCGCGGATTTGGTGTCGCTCTGCATGTGTCACCTTTCGCTATCGGGTGGGCGCGCCCATGATCAGGTTGGGCAGCCAGGTGGAGATCGAGGGAACGAAGCAAAGCAGCAGCACGGCCAGCGCCATCAGCAGCACGAACGGCAGCGTTCCCCAGATCACGTCGCGCAGGGGAATATCGGGCGCGATGTTCCTGATGACGAAGATGTTGAGGCCGACCGGCGGATGGATCAGCCCCATCTCCATCACGATCGTCATCACCACGCCGAACCAGATCAGGTCGAAGCCGGCATCCCGCAACGGCGGCAGGATGATCGGCGCGGTCATCAGGATGATGGAGACCGGCGGCAGGAAGAAGCCGAGCACCACGACCATCACCAGGATCGCCGCCAGCAGGATCCAGCGCGACAGGTGCATCTCGACGATCGCCTGCGCCGCCCCCTGGCTGATGTGAAGGTAACTCATGACGTAGGAGTAGAGCAGCGACATGCCGATGATCAGCATCAGCATGGTGGATTCCTTCAGCGTCGATTCCAGGATCGGGCCGAGGTCGCCCGGCCGCCACACCCCGTAGATCGAGGCGATCAGAGCGAGCGCCAGGATGCCGCCGAGGCCTGCGGTCTCCGACGGCGTCGCGAAGCCGCCATAGAGCGCGACCATGACGCCGGTCAGCAAAATGATGAACGGCATCACGCGCGGCAGGGCGCCGAAGCGGGCGGCCATCGTGAAGCGTTCGTTCGACAGGATCGGATGTTGCGACGGATCGTTGTAGAGTTTTCGCGCGGCGGCGTATTCCGCCCGGAATTTCATCACCGCATAGGACGCAAACAGCGCCACCAGCAGGAAGCCGGGACCGATGCCGGCCAGGAACAGCCGTCCGAGCGATTGCTCCGCGGCCACCGCGTAGAGGATCATGGTGATCGACGGCGGCAGCAGGATGCCGAGCGTTCCGCCGGCCGCGATGATCCCGGCGGCGAAGCCGCCCGAATATCCGCGCTTGCGCATCTCGGGAATGCCGGCCGAGCCGATCGCCGAACAGGTCGCTGGCGACGAGCCGGCCATGGCGGCAAACAGCGCACAGGCAAAGACGTTGGCGATGCCGAGCCCGCCGGGAATGCGGCCGAGCCAGACGTGCAGCGCGGTGTAGAGATCCTGGCCCGCCTTCGACTTGCCGATCGCAGCTCCCTTCAGGATGAAGAGCGGGATCGCCAGCAGCGTGATCGAGGCCATTTCCTCGTAGACGTTCTGCGTCACGGTATCGAGCGATGCGCCCGGCATGAAGAAGTACATGAAGATGACGGCGACGGTGCCGAGCGCCAGCGCAATCGGCATGCCGGAGGCCATCACGGCGAGCGTGGCGCCGCCATACATCAATCCAACGGCCAGCGTGCTCATTTGCTCCTCCTTGCGAGAACTGAGGCGAGCTGCAGCGCGATCTGCAACGTCATCAGCGACATGCCGAGCGCCATGGCGCTGTAGGGAATCCAAAGCGGCGGCGCCCAGGTCGATCCGGAGACCTGTCCGTCGACCCATGCTTCATGAAACAGCGTCCAGGATTTCCAGGCAAAGAAACAACAGAACGCGAAGCTGACCGCATCGACCGCAAAGGTTCGGATCGCGTTGCCGCGCGGCGTGAGGTAGCCGGTCAGCGCCTCGATGCCGATATGGCCGCGGCCGGCCTGGACGAACGCGGTGGAAAGGAAAGTGCCGCCGACCAGCAGGAACACCGCCGCCTCATCCTGCCAGTAGGTGGCGGCGTTGAAGAAATAGCGGGCCACCACGCTGTAGCTGAGAATCGCGCTGGCAAAAATCAGCGCCAGCGAGCACAGCACGACGATGGTTCGGTTGAGCAGGAACATGGCGCGGTTGATCCGCGCCATCAGCGAGCCGGACTCTGCTTCCACGACGGCGGTGGTATTGCCGAGATCGATGCCATGCGCGCTCATGACCCGGCCTCGTTCGCGAGCTTGAGCAGGTTGGCGCAGTTCTCGTTCTTGCCGGCGTAGTCCTTCCACGCCGTATCGCGCGCCAGGTTTCTCCACTGCCTGATGGCGCCGCCATCGAGATCGTAGACCTTGGCGCCGGCGGCCTCGTAAACCCGCGCGACGCGGATGTCGTCCTGCACGGCTGCGGCGCGGCCGTACTCCTCGAGCTCGGCGCCGACCGACATGATGACGTCGCGTTCTTCGTTCGACAGCCGGTCGAACACCGCCTTCGACATCAACAGCGGCTCGAGCATGAACCAGTAGCTCTTGGCGCGCCCGGTCGTCAGATGCTTGGCGAGTTCTTCCAGCCGGAACGAGATCAGGCTGGTGGAGGAGGTGAGGGCGGCGTCGCAAGCGCCGGTCTGCATCGCGGCGTAGAGTTCGTTGGAAGGCAACGACAGCACCGCCGCACCAGCCGCCTGCAGCACCATGTCCATCTCGCGCGATCCGCCGCGGACCTTGAGGCCCTTGGCGTCGCCGAGTTCGACCATCGGGCGGGTGCGGCTGGCCGCACCGCCGGCCTGCCAGATCCAGGTGACGATGACGACGCCCTTGGCGGCGAGAAATTTGCTGAGCTCCTGGCCGA
>Ga0209023_10001406_pt1 | contig 32437 bp, 34 predicted proteins | sample LakOneMetagenome_FD_187468 | JGI IMG/M metagenome (GOLD analysis project Ga0209023, IMG submission 187468) | Freshwater and sediment microbial communities from Lake Erie, Canada (SPAdes) (version 2) | ecosystem: Environmental > Aquatic > Freshwater > Lentic | place: Lake Erie, Canada...
CAGGCAACAAATATAGGTAAAAAAGTGGAGTTGGGCAACAAATAAAAGAAAGATAAATCAGCTAAAAGCTAACAATAACAGGCATTTATGAAACAAAGGAAAGATAGTTACTTTCCAATACAGAACTTGGAAAAAATATAGTCCAGCACATTTTCATTGGAGATGTCGCCGGTTATTTCTGAAATATAATGGAGGCAACGGCGGATGTCGAGCGCAAGCAGGTCGCCGGGTATTTTACTATCCAGCCCGGCCTTGATGTCGGTGAGTGACTTATCCACTTCTTTCAGGGCTTCGTAATGCCGGGCATTGGTAATGATGGTATTTTCTGAATGGATGCTTCCCTGTATCACTTTATCAACCAACCGCTCTTTTAATAAGCCAATGTGCAGTTTATCTTTTGCAGAAATGAATAAAATATCTTCACCTGTAAATTTCCGGGGAGCTTTATCCAAACCCATCACATCCGCCTTATTGCCTACCAGTAAATAGTTGGTATTAGCCTCGCCTATCAGCGCAGTTGCTGCCTCCACGTCTGCATGGGTTTCGGTATTCACATCAAAAATATAGATCACTTCATCAGACTGCTTTATCTTCTGCCGGCTTTTTTCCATACCGATCAATTCAATCACATCATTGCTGTTATCCCGTATGCCTGCTGTATCAATCAGGCGGAAAAGTATTCCGTCGATATTAATCACTTCTTCGATCGTATCCCGGGTGGTTCCTGCAATATCACTTACGATGGCCCGGTTCTCATTCAGCAAGGTATTCAGCAAAGTACTTTTACCGGCATTGGGTTTACCAATGATTGCCACACTTACACCGTTCTTTATAACATTGCCCAGTTTAAATGATTCCAGCAACTGTTTTGTTACTGTGCCTGCATCATCTATCAATGAATAGAATTTTGTACGGTCGGCAAACTCCACATCTTCCTGGCTGAAATCCAGTTCCAGCTCTATCAAGGCAGAGAACTGGATCAGGTTTTCCCGTAATTGTTTCAACACATTGCTGAAGCCTCCACGGATATTATGAAGTGCTGTTTTTTGAGATGCCGATGTGTTTGATGCGATCAGGTCGGCAACAGCTTCGGCCTGTGCCAGGTCAAGTTTGCCATTTAAAAATGCCCGTTGTGTAAACTCTCCCGGTTTGGCAAGGCGAGCCCCGTTTCGGATACATGCTTCAACAATCTGCTGCTGAACAAACGGACTGCCATGGCAACTGATCTCCACCACATCTTCGCCGGTATAGCTTTTAGGATTCTTAAAAAGCGAGATGACCACCTCATCTATGTCGCTGCCTGCTTCTTTCAGGAATCCCACATGAATGGTATGAGAATTTTGTTCAGCAAGATCTTTGGATGGAAAAAGCTTATTCACAATACTGATCGCATCTTTTCCGCTCAGGCGGATAACAGCAATGGCGCCAATGCCCTGTGGAGTGGCCAGCGCAACAATGGTATCGTCCCAGCCGGAAATATTATTCAGCATCCGGCAAAGATACCCACTCCGTTTTCTTTGGCAAAGCTTTATTGAAAGCGGACCAGCTTTTTATCAGCTGCATTGATCTCTGAAATATAATAATGCCTGATATCGTTGATGGCAACTTCATCCATGATATCCACAAAGTTCTGCATGGTTGACCGTTCGCCTGGTTTTATGATAAGCACAAAATCATCCGCATCACCGGTAGTTTCCCGAACCTTCTCTTTTTTCAGCAGTAACACTTCGCGGATACCTTTTGCAGAAAAGAATGTCTGCTTTACCAGCGGATCATTCTCAGGCATCCCTTCATAATAACTTACCTGGCCATCCTTATCCAGCAATACCGTCAATACACAGGAATTGCGTATTGGGTCATTGGGGATTGTATTGATGGGCTCATTAAGTGCCATTACTTTTGGCTGTACCATGGTAGTGGTAAATACAAAAAAAGTAATGAGCAAAAATCCCAGGTCAACCATGGGTGTAAGATCAACACGGGTGCTTTTCTTATTCATCTTTTTTTTGCCTGGAGATGATTTTTTGATTTCCGGTTCTGCCATAACATTCAGTTTTTATAGAGATGGCAGAAGGACCGGTTTCCACAAATAAAAAATCCCCCGACGAATCGGGGGATTGATCTTATATACTTTCGCAAGTTTATTCTTCCACAACAAAAGTGATCGGTTGACGGCGATATGCGTTTACATTACGCCCGTTCTGAATTGCCGGTGTCCAGTTCTTGGTTTTTTTAATAACCCTCACCGCCTCCTGGCACATTCCAAAACCGGGATCATTTTCGCACTGCACATCACTCAGGCTACCATCGCGGCTTACGATGAATTTAACGATCACCGTATATTTTCCTCCGCCGGCACCGTTATCAACCGGTATGCTGGCATTCAGGTTTTTTTGCAGGTAATTTGCCCATGCTGCCTGCCCGCCTGGAAATTCAGCTTCCACTTCCACTTTGGTGAAAACCTTATTCTCATCATCATCTTTCTTTACTTCTACCACCTGGGTTCCTTTATCTTCTACCGGCGCCTGTACGATCTGTGTCTTATTATCACTTTCAACGGTTTTAGTACTGATCACCTGTTCTTCCTTGATCTCTTCGATCTTTTCATCCGGTTTCACCTCTTCATCCTTTACAATTTTAGGAGGAGTGAATTTCACCTGGTTTATTTCTGGTGGTGGTGGTGGTGTTGGCGGTGGCGGTGGTGGTGGTGGTGGTGGCGGTTCATCATTCTTCACCTCTGCCATCTGCGTATCCAGCACATTAAGCGGCTTGCTGCTGTTTTTTTCTATAATCCCTGCAAACACGGTTCCGATTAGCACCAGTAAAAGTGCCAACCCGGTTATGATGAGGGCTTTAGTAAGTGTCTTTTTATAGGACTTCCGCAACTGGTAAGCGCCGTATTCTTTGTTCTTACCATCGAAGATAATGTCCAGTATGTCGGCACCTAAAATTTTATTGGCTTCCATTATAATCTCTTTAGTTAATTAGATTCAAAATAGGACTCATTCCATACATTTATTTAATGCCATTTGCCTGTTCAGTCTGGCTGATCAGCATTTCTTCTACCGGAGTCATATCAACTTCGGCATAGTGCCCGGGGGGTACGGCTGAAATACTCATTTCATCCAGTATGTCAATGGCGTTTTTAAATGTTGACTGCTTATCCGACTTGATGATATACATCAGGTCATCAATGGGTGTGTTAAGTTTTTTATCAAGGATCAGTTTACGGATATCCTTGAAAGTAGTTGACTTGAACTGTTCACTTACTGTATTTGGATCCAATTGTCCGTAATAATAATACACCTGGTTTCCTTTTCCCAGCAGGATGGTCATGGCACCGGAGTTTTTTACCTTCAGTTCCTTATCCTTTTCATCCTTGGGTTCATTCATATTCATGGCCGTTGACTGGCTCATGGTGGTTGTGAACACAAAGAAGGTTATCAGCAGGAAACCAAGGTCAACCATCGGTGTAAGATCAACACGGGTGGAAAGTTTTTTACCTTTTTTGACGCCGGGGCCTTTCTTATGACCGCCACCCGACGAGGTATCCATTTCTGCCATAGTAATTTATTTTAGTTGTTATCCTAATAATTTATTCTTTCTTATTTGCTTTATAGAGCTCTGATCCTACCGGGGCGGCTTCGCCTTCTGTAACGATCCTGAATTTAAAAATCTCGTTGGCTTTAAAAGAATTTTTGATATTCTTAAATACCGGATATAATGCATCCCCATCTCCCTTAACCAGCAGCATCTCCTGGAGATGACGCTGATCTTCGCCTGCATAAGCATTGGTTACGCTGCGTACCCAGTAAGTAAGTTCATTATTGGCCGTATCTACCGGGATACCCGGCAAAGAAGCTGCCGATATTTCGGTAGGTGAATTCAGGTATGACTTCAATTGATTCAAAGGAACGCCGATGTATTCTGCTTTTTTCAGTTTTGCCAACTCTGCCGGTGACAACTGTAAAGCCCTAGTTTTATTGATATCCTCAATAATGGCAGCCTTCTTTGTGTCGTCACCCAGCATCAAAAACACCTTCCCATCTTTTGTGAGCGTAATCAGGATAGATTTTTCAGGAGTTGCCTTGGCAGAAACCGAAGTGGGTGTTTTAACAGCCAGCACTTCCGGTGGTTTTTGCTTGGTTGCCAGTATAAAAAATGACAACAGCAGGAAAGCCACATCACACATCGCCGTCATGTCGATGTTGGTGCTTTTCCTTGGTATTTTAACTTTTGGCATGTTTATCAGTTTTCAATTAATCTTTAAGATGCAAAATCATGGTCTATCCATACAAATTATTTGTACAGCGATGCAAAAGTTTGCGTTAAGGTGAATCCTGATTCATCGATGCCATAAGTAATACCGTCTATTTTGGTAGTGAAAATGTTATAGAATATGATGGCAAATGCTGAAGTACCGATACCCAATGCGGTATTATACAAGGCCTCGGAAATACCCACAGAAAGTTTAGAAGCCGCTCCGGCTCCGCCACTGTCCTCACCCAGGGCAGAGAATGAACGGATCATACCCAATACTGTTCCTAAAAGCCCCAATAGCGTTGCGATAGAAGCGATCGTTGACAGGAATACCAGGTTCTTCTCCAGCATGGGCAGTTCAAGTGAAGTAGCTTCTTCTACTTCTTTCTGAATAGCCATCACCTTTTGATCGGTGCTCAGTTCGGTATTGGTGGTCATTTCTTTGTAGCGGTGTAAACCTGCTTTCATTACGTTACCAACAGAACCTTTTTGTTTATCACATTCTGCCAGTGCCGCATCAATATTTTTATTAGCAAGCTGGTATTGAACCCGGCGGATGAAATCGGCATTGTTACCCGTTCCGTTTGCTTTTGCAATGGTCAGAAACCGTTCAATAACAAAAGTGAGCATGGTTAAGAAAGTTCCGATCAGGATCGGTACAATGATACCACCCAGGTACATTTTGCTTAATCCGGACCTCGGTTTATCACGGTCAGGCCAAAACCAGCCTTCGCCATTTATTTCAAAGTTGGAAGGATTACCCAATCCAAAACGCCAGATCGCATAGCCGGCAAGCAGGCATAAAATAGGCGCTAATAAGGAAATAGCATTACTGGATTTCTTCGCCTGAACTGAAGTGGATGGTTTTACGGTTGCTTTTGTCTCTGCCATAAAATTCAAATTTTTAGTGTGTTTAAAGTTTGGTTCTCTGTTTAATGATAAATGAAGGATTTAACTCAGTTTGAAACATCATCAATTTTTATTTACCCGTATACTGCCTTATGCAGGACGCACAAGGTAAATAAATAATTGAAGGCCCCAACTTACGAAATTTTTATTTTATAAATATTTTTTTACGATGACAAAATCGTTGATTTACATAAATTTATTCCGAAAGTGGATAAAATATTGGAAAAAATCAATGCTTATTCATACCGAAGCGCCACAATGGGGTCAAGCTTTGAAGCTTTATGAGCCGGGTATAACCCAGCTACCAACCCAACAACTGAACAAACAAATATCCCTGCAATCACCCATCCCCATGGGATCACCACACCCGACTTCACCAAAACAGCTACGCCATTACCAAGAAGGATACCCAAAAGAATTCCAACAACAGCACCAATCAGGCTTATCAAAATTGATTCGCCCAGGAACTGGAGCCGGATATCCCGTTTGGTACCTCCAAGCGCCTTCACCAACCCGATCTCTTTGGTGCGTTCATTTACTGCCACCAGCATAATGTTCATTAACCCGATGGCGGCGCCAATAAGTGTTATGAATGCGATGCCAATGGTTCCTTTTTCCAGGAAACCCAGGTTGTTGATCAGGCTTTCGGCAATGCTGTCGCTCTTATCAATATAAAAATTTTCTTCTTCCTTCACATCCAGTTTCCGAACCGGCCTGAAAGCGCCTGTTGCTTCCCCGATAGCCGCATCCATCATTTTAATATCATTCACCATCACCCCTATATTAAATGAAGAGCTTGGCGTGGCATAGAGCCGCCTGATATTGTTGTAAGATGTGATGACTATTTTACTGGTATTAAAAAAAGCACTGGAGTTCTTTTCTTCCAATACCCCTATTACCCGGTAAGGCGTATGGTCCACACTCACTACTTTATCGATCGCCTTTTCCGGATTCTCGGGATAAAGTTTTTGTGCAACCCCGCTTCCCAGTAAACAGACACTCCTGCCCGACTCCACATCCGTTTCAGTCATATTTCTTCCATAAGCGATCTTGTAGCCATTCAGTTCCAGGTAATTCTCATCGCCACCGAGTACGGCTACATCCGGGTTGGTTTTTTTCCGGTCGTTGTTTACCACTATACCCCTTGGACCATTCAAAGCCAGCCCGACCTTAGCCGGAAAATTATACCGCTCCTTAAAAGCCCTTGCTTCATTATAAGTGATCACTTTACCCATGTTTGATTTTTTCTCTTTCAGGCCCGATTTGCTGAGCTTGGTATTTTGCCGTTGCCTTCCACCGCCAATGCGTGCATTCCTGTCCTTGAAGCGGATACTGAATGAATTGGCACCCATGGTAGAGAAACTGGTAGTGAGGCTGGCGCTGGCAGCTTCTATGGAAGTAATAATGCCGATGAGGGCCATGATGCCAAAAGCGATAATGGCAACGGTAATACCGGTTCGTAATTTATTGCCTGCAATATTACGCCAGGAAAGAGCAAAGGTATCCTTGATGGTCATGTGCCTGTATTCTGCCTAAAGTTAACAACAGATAGGCATTAAGCTATAAAACTTTTATAAGCGGCAGTGGGTTTGTTTAAAAATAAAGCCAGTCTGTAACGAAATTGGGGAACATTCCCAATACGATGATTAGCACAGCCGTGATCACAAGCAGTATCTTAAAGGAAGTGGTTATATCGGAACTGTTGACATTTTCTGCAGCCGTGCTGTCTTTAAAATACATGGCCTGAATCACCCGGAAATAATAATAGGCACTGATGGCTGCACATAAAACAGCCAGTATCACCAGCCATATATGCTGCCCGTTTTCCACGGCTGCCAATAACATGTAGAACTTACTTTGAAAACCGGCAGTAAGCGGAATGCCCGTCAGCGACAAAAGAAATATGGTAGCCGTAAGCGCTAATACAGGTTGTTGTTTTGCCAGGCCATTGAAACCGTCAATGGTATAATCATTCATTTTTACCAGGATGGCAAAAATTCCGATGCTTGCCAGGCTGTAAGCAGCTGTATAAAGTATCAGACCTTCTTTTGCCATGCCGTTCAATGCAAACAATGAAAACAACATGAAGCCTGCCTGTGCAATACTGGAATACGCCAGCATACGCTTTACGCTTTGCTGGAATACGGCCGTGAGGTTTCCGATGAGCAACGTAGCAGTTATAAGTATCACGATCAGCTTTTGCCACTGGGCATGCATACTGCCAAAGGCATTTTCAAACAAACGCACAAAGGCAAAGAATGCAGCTGCCTTTACAATGGTGGCCATGAAGGAGGTAAACACCGTTGGGGCACCATCGTACACATCGGGTGTCCAGAAATGAAAAGGAGCGGCAGAAACCTTGAACGACATGGATATTAACAGCAACACCAGCCCAACAGCGATCATGGGTGGCATGGGGTTGTTGCCTGAAATAATATTACTGATATAGAAAGAACCGGTTTCGCTGCCGCCATAGAGAAAGGCGATGCCCAGCAACATGATGCCGGTTGAAAAAGATCCCATTAAAAAATATTTCAAGGCAGCTTCATTGCTCTTCAGGTTCCGTTTGTCGCTTCCGGTTAACACGTACAGCGGAATGGAAACTATCTCAATGCCGATGAAAAGCATCAGCAACGTATTGAATGTAGCGATCAGTACAACGCCACACAATACGAAGAATATGAGTGCAAAATACTCCGACACGTGCTCGCCCACTTTTTCAATATCCCTGCCATTCAGCAGAAAATAAAGCAAAGTGCAACCCAACGCAATATTGATGAAGGTTAAATTAAAACTGTTCACCCGGATCATATCCTTTGCATCAATAGAAAAGAGAGAAGCCCCGGTGCCCAGTTCCAGGCAATTTGCCATAAGCACCAGCAGCAACCCGGCGATGGCCAGGTATTTTGGTGCAGACTTACTTTTAATAAAAGCGCCGCACAACATCATCAGTACTCCCCAGGCTGCTGTTAATATAATTGCGTTCATATGCTTGATCTGCCGTAGGGCAGAAATTATTTTTTTTTATTTGAATCGTAATAAAAGCGTTGATACGGTGTCTTTGGTCAGATCCAGCAGCGGCTGCGGGAAAACACCAAACAGGAAAATAAAAACCACCAATACACTCAACACCAGTTTCTGGTTAAATGAAATTTCCTGTATTGCATTTGTAACAGCATTCGCTTCTCCGTAAAAAACCTTTTGCACCATATTCAATGTATACACGGCAGCCAGTATGATGCTTAGCAATGCCACAGCGGTATAGATGATATTGAATTTAAACAGCCCGCTGAACATCATGAACTCACCAACAAAAGCATTGGTCAGTGGCAGTGCAATGTTTGCCAAAGCGATCACCACCAGGAAGATGGTGAGTACGGGCGCTTTGTGTGCAATGCCACCCAGTTCTGAAATTTTGCGGGTGCCGGTTTGTTTCTCCACCAGGTCTACCACGATCCACATGCCGATGATATTGATACCGTGACTGAACATCTGTATCATCACGCCCTGCAAACCAATACTGCTTTTTGCAAAAATGGCTGCACACATCAAACCGATGTGGGCAATGGATGACCAGGCCACAAAACGTTTCAGGTCGTCCTGTTTTATGGCGATCAGGCTTGCGTATATCATCCCTACCACAGAAAGGCCGATCACAATATTATCAAAACGGGCAGCTGCCTGCGGAAAAATGGGAACCAGCCACCGGATCACGGCAAAGATGCCCATCTTAACCATGATGCCGCTCAGCACCATCGTGGTTGAGGCAGGCGCCTGCTCGTAGGTATCGGGCTGCCAGGTGTGGAAAGGAAATACCGGCATCTTGATGGCGAATGCAATAAAGAATAACCAGAACACCCAGTTTTGTTCCTTAACGGAAAGGGTGGCGCTGTAAAATGCATTCATCGCAAAAGAATGCTCGGCATAAGGTGTTGCGTAGGTATGTGTGTAAACATACATGATGCCGATGAGCATGAGCAAGGAACCGGCAAACGTGTACACAAAGAATTTGAACGTGGCCTGTATCCTTCTTTCTCCGCCCCAGCGGCTGCATAAGAAGTAAGCAGGAATAACAGCAAGTTCCCAGAAGAAATAAAAGATCAACACATCCATGGCGGTAAACACACCCATCAGCCCGGCCTGTGTTAACAGCATCAACCCATAATATGCATTGGCATTTTTATAACTGGTCTTGCTGGTTGCAATAAAGATGATCGGGAAAGCAACTGCTGTTAAAGCAGTAAGCATGTGGCCCATGCCATCAAGTCCCAGGGTAAGATTACTGCCCACATATTTGAGCCAGAAATAACTTACGTTGTTGAAGTAAAAATATTTTGTGTTGTCTGAATAGACCAGGCTTACCACAGAAATTCCCAGCGTTATCAGCGAAGCGGTCAATGCCCATGCCTTCACCTTTTTTTCCTCCCGGATGATAAAGGCAACCAGCCCGGCTATCAGCGGGAACCAGGTGAGCAACTCCGGGAATGTTATCCAAATATTTTTCGGGTCCATATCTTCTTAAAAAAACAATTGAACGATGAATAAAATTAAAATGCCCAGCACCATCATCAGCACGTAGGCACCAACCTGGCCCGATTGCAGCAAACGTATCTGCCGGCTGCTGTAATTAACCGCTTTGCCGATGCCGTTCACAAAACCATCAATGCCTTTTTTCTCCACTACGTTGTTAAAATATTTTGCCATGGACATTACCGGTTTTACGATGATGCTTTCATACAGTTCATCCACGTACCATTTATTTTCGAGCACTTTGCCAAACCCTGCTTCTTCCTTACCTGTTTTTTGATATTTGCTGAACCGGTTCCATGCATATAGTAAAGTAACCAATGCAAGTACCACGGAAGTACCCATCAATATATATTCTGTTGCATGGTTTGCTTCCTGTTTTACGGTGATGGCATTACTCTGTGCAAAAACAGGAGCCAGAAATTCTTCCAGCCTGTGTCCGCCGTGCATGAATACTTCGGGAATACCGATCCATCCGCCGGCAACAGAAAGTACCGCAAGGATAATCAGAGGTATGGTAATTGCTTTCGGACTCTCATGCAAGTGATGCTCCTGCTCGTGCATACCCCTGAATTTTCCGAGGAAGGTCATGGCATATAAACGGAACATGTAGAATGCGGTCATCATGGCACCTGCAACACCGATTACCCAGAACACAGGATTTTTTGCATAAGCAGCAGCCAGTATCTCGTCTTTGGAAAAGAAACCGGAGAATGGCGGCATACCTGCAATGGCCAAACAAGCCAATAAGAATGTGATGTGCGTAATGCTCATGTATTTTTTCAGTCCACCCATGTTGCGGATGTCCTGTTCGCCACCCATGGCATGAATAACACTGCCGGCACCCAGGAACAATAAGGCTTTAAAGAAAGCGTGTGTCATTACATGGAATACAGCGCCGGTATAAGCACCAACGCCCAGCCCCAGGAACATATAGCCCAACTGGCTAACGGTTGAGTAGGCCAGCACTTTTTTAATATCATTCTGTTTCAGTGCTATGGTAGCAGCCAGGATAGCAGTAGACAAACCAACCACCGCAACCACCGTTTGTGAAACCGGCGCCATGGTATATAAGATATTGCTCCGGGCGATCATGTAGATACCGGCGGTAACCATGGTAGCGGCGTGTATCAACGCACTCACAGGTGTTGGACCGGCCATGGCATCAGGCAGCCAGGTGTATAAAGGAATCTGTGCACTTTTACCCATGGCGCCTACAAACAATAATAACGTGATGCCGGTAATATCAGTAGCTGATAATTTAGAAACGTTTGCAAATACGTTATGAAAATCTACCGAGCCAACTTTAGCAACCAGCCAGAACACCGCCAGCAGAAAACCAAGGTCGCCGATGCGGTTCATGATGAATGCTTTTTTGGCGGCGATATTATAGCTGGTATTTTTAAACCAGAACCCGATGAGCAGGTAAGAACAAAGGCCTACCCCTTCCCAACCGATGAACATGATCACGTAGTTGGCGCCCATTACCAGCAACAGCATGGAGAACACAAACAGGTTGAGGAAGGCAAAATATTTTGCAAAATCCTTTGGTTCCTCATCATGCATGTAAGCCGTTGAATACACGTGTATCAAAAAGCCAACACCGGTAATTATCAATAAGAAGAGTGAAGAAAGCTGGTCAACCTGGAAATCGAACCCGATCTTAAGTGCCTCAATATTTATGAAATCGAAATAATGAGCAACGTATGTATTGCCTCCTTTAACGTTGAAAAAAACATACACGCTGATGAGGAAGGAAAGAAAAACGGTTCCACTGCCGATGATGCCGGCAAGGCTTTTGGAGACCTTTTTCCTGCCCAGGCCATTGAGTAAGAATCCCAGCAATGGCAGCACGGGGATCAACCAAACCATGTATAAAACATTTCTCATAATTAAGTCAAAAGTGAGAAGTCAAAATTTAAAAAAGGTGCTTTTTTGAATTTTGACTTTTGAATTTTTAATTTTTCAGCCTGTTCAAAAAATTAATATCCACCGAGTGAATATTTCTATACATCATTACAATAATGGCCAGCCCCACACTCACTTCGGCCGCAGCCACCACCATGATGAAGAACACAAATATCTGTGCGTCGCTTACCACGTTGGGCATGCTTTGCGCAATGGGCGATGCGGCATGCATTTTTGAAAATGCCACCAGCAATAAATTCACCGAGTTCAGCATCAGCTCAATGCACATAAAGATGATGATGGAATTGCGGCGGGTAAGAACCCCCACGATCCCGGTGCAGAACAAAGCCACTGCCAAACCTATGTACCATTTAATTTCCATCGTGAATTCCTTTTTCTTTTTTACCGATCACCACCGCCCCGATCATCGCACTTAAGAACAATACACTGCTTATCTCGAACGGGATCACATAATCATTGAACAATACCATGCCCAGGTTTTTTATAAGTCCGCTGTTGCCGTTGCCCATCTGGATCATATTATTTGCCGAAGTTGATCTGGTGATGGCGGATATTAAGACCAGGAACAAACAGCCCCCGGAGATCAGACCGGCAAACTGCAGGAGCCTGTTCTTCTTTGGCTCCGATTCTGCATTCAGGTTCATCAGCATCACCACAAATAAGAACAGTACCATGATGGCGCCTGCATATACAATGATATTTACGATGGCAAGGAACTGGGCATTCAATAAAATATAGTGCCCGGATATGGCAAAGAAAACCACGATCAGGAACAGGATACTGTGTACCGGGCTTTTACTGGCAACCACCATGATGGCACTTCCCAGCGCCAGAACGGATAAGCTCCAAAATAATATTTCTGTAATGCTCATAATGTTTAATTAACCTTCTCTCTTTTCACCCTGTTGCCCAATGCTTTTTTATATGCTTCCGGATCTTCTTTAGGATGAGGTATTAATAATTCTCCTTTGTTATATATGAATTGTTTGCGCTGGTAATCGGCCGGTGCAAATGTTTCACTAAGGTAAATGGCGTCTTTCGGACAGGCTTCTTCACACAATCCGCAGAAAATACAGCGCAGCATATTGATCTCGTATTTGGCTGCGTATTTCTCTTCCCGGTATAAATTTTCTTCGCCGGCCTGTCTTTCTGCGGCTTCCATGGTAATGGCCTCTGCCGGGCAGGCAACCGCACACAATCCGCAGGCGGTGCAGTTCTCCCGGCCTTCTTCATCCCGGTTTAAAATGTGCAACCCACGAAAGACCGGGCTGAAAGGGCGGGTCTTTTCGGGATAATTAATGGTAGGCTTCTTCTTAAACATGTGCATGAAAGTGATCATCATGCCTTTAAAAATAGCCACCAGGTAAAGCCGCTCGATGAAATTCATTTTGCGGCGGTCAACCTGTTTTAATCTGCTTGTTAATGCTTGCATATTTGCCCCCATTCCGCCAACTGGCGGAGAGTTTACGTTTTATAATTTAAAAATGCCAGTGGTTTTGTTTTAATAAAACCAGCGCACCTGTTACCAGCATATTTACCAATGCCAACGGGATCAATACCCGCCAGCCAAGATTCATCAACTGGTCGTACCGGAATCTTGGAATGGTCCACCGCACCCACATGAACAGGAAGATGAAACAAACCACTTTTGTCATCAGCATCAGTATACCAAACAATGCCATCCAGTTTTGATTGTAATCAGCCTCATTTAAAAATGGGATATCATATCCACCAAAGAACAAAGTAGCCATGATCACGCTGCTCACAAACATATTAATGTATTCGGAAAAAAGATAGAAACCCAGTTTCATGGAAGAGTATTCGGTATGGTAGCCACCGATCAGCTCGTTCTCAGCTTCGGCCAGGTCGAACGGGGTTCTGTTACATTCGGCAAATGCACAGATCAGGAAAATTAAAAATCCTAAAGGCTGGTAAATGATATTCCAGTAGCCTGTCTGTTGCTGCAGTACCATTTCTTTCAGGCTTAGTGTTCCGGTCACCATCAGTAAAGCGATCAGCGAAATACCCATGGGCAATTCGTAGCTTATGATCTGCGAGGCGGCCCTCAATCCACCCATCAGGGAATATTTGTTATTACTGGCCCAGCCGCCGATCATGATACCATAAACGCCCATGCTCACCACGGCAAACACGTATAATATACCCACGTTCACGTCTGCTATCTGCAAGGAGATGTCCCTGTCAAAGAAATGTATCGTATGTCCCCAGGGAACCACAGCACCGGTCATGATGGCCGTAAGCATGGCCAATGAAGGGCCAAGTATAAAGAGGAACCTGGATGAAAAATTTGGAATGATCTCTTCTTTAAAAAATAATTTCAAACCATCTGCAACGGGTTGCAATATTCCAAAAGGCCCGGCCCTGTTTGGTCCACGCCGATCCTGCAGGACAGCTGCAATTTTTCTTTCCCCATAGGTTGCATACATGGCAATTAGTAAGGACGCCATTACCACAATGACGATGAGCACCAGTTTCTCCACTATTAAAAGCCAATCGATCGCTAAAAGCATACTCCTTTTATTAAAATAATTTTAGTCCTTTTTTAAACCCCACTGGGTAGATTCCCCCGCGCCATTTACGTGGTCGCCCGATCTGGCAAAGTCGCCCGTATGCGCCGGCCTGTCTATTTCACTTAAATGTATATTGGGATTATTTACCCCGCTCACATTGTGAATGTTCATCAGCAGTTTCGGATCCCTTCCTCCCATCACTTCCTTCACCGTATCCTTCGGCATCTCCAGTGTTGCATATTTATTTGCCCCGATAACGGAATGGCGGCTGATGGTCGTTAATCCCTCAACTGTCCAGTCGCTTGTTTTCTTTTTATCAAAGCGGCATGTATTGCAGATCCATCCGGGCTTTCCGTCGTAGCTCTGTACTTCACCCCATTGGTCTTTACGGGCAGTAACCCGGTATACTTCATCGCCCCGTAACCACAAGGTAGCTTTCCCGCAGCATTTTGGATTTTCGCAATTGCGGTGTGCATCCACTGGTTTGGTGAACCAAACCCTGTTCTTAAAGCGGAATGTTTTATCGGTCAATGCACCCACCGGGCAAACATCGATCATGTTACCGCTGAAATCATTATCAATGGCTTTGGAAATATAGGTAGAAATCTCTGCATGATCGCCGCGGTCTAAAATGCCGTGCACTCTTTTATCGGTCAACTGGTCTGCTACATACGTGCAACGGTAACAAAGGATACACCTTGTCATGTGCAGTTGTATGTATGGGCCAATATCTTCTTTCTCAAATGTTCTTCGTTTGAATTCGTAGCGGGTGCCTTCTTTGCCGTGATCATATCCCAGGTCCTGCAGGTGACATTCACCCGCCTGGTCGCAAATGGGACAATCTAACGGGTGATTGATGAGTAAGAATTCAACCACGCCATTCCTTGCATCGGTTACTTTATCGCTGGTGATATTTTTTACCACCATGCCGTCCATTACATTGGTGCGGCAGGAAGCAACGAGCTTAGGCATCGGCCTTGGGTCGGCGGTTGAGCCGGCAGCTACTTCCACCAGACAGGTGCGGCATTTACCGCCACTGCCCTGCAACTTGCTGTAATAGCACATGGCAGGCGGTGTAACATCCCCACCTATTTGCCTGGCTGCATTCAATATAGTGGTACCAGGTGCAACTTCGATCGTAATGTTGTCGATGGTAACTTTAAAATTTGCAGGTGCTTCTTTTTTTATTTCGTCTGCCATGCCCCTATTCCGCCAACTGGCGGAGAATTTTACGTTTACAATTATTTATATCTCTTCAATAGCTTTAATCACAAAATTTTAAATTCTCTGGATAACAGCAGAGTCCCCGGTTCCCCCTTTAGGGGGCGGAGGGGGCTTTACACAGCCACCGGCACATGTATCGGATCCGCATAATGCGCCAATCCATAATTTGTTGTCAAGCACTCCACCGGGTTATTCACGTGCCACTCAAATTCATCGCGGAAATGGCGAATGGCTGCTGCTACCGGCCAGGCCGCTGCATCACCCAGGGGACAAATGGTATTCCCTTCGATCTTGCGTTGAATATCCCAAAGCAGATCGATATCACTCATCTTTCCTTTTCCATTATCTATATTCAGTAATATCTTTTCCATCCAGCCTGTTCCTTCCCGGCAGGGCGAACATTGCCCGCAACTTTCATGACGGTAGAATCTTGCCAACGTGTATGTATGTTTTACCACACACTGGTTATCATCCAGCACAATGAAACCACCCGAGCCCATCATACTTCCTGTAGCAAAACCACCATCGCTCAGGCTTTCATAATTCATCAACCGCTTTTCTCCCTTGGCTGTTGTCAATAATAAATTAGCCGGAAGAATGGGAACCGATGAACCACCCGGAATGCAGGCTTTTAATTTTCTTCCTTTTGGAATGCCGCCGCAATATTCATCGCTGTAAATAAATTCTTCTACGGAGATGGTCATATCAATTTCATAAACCCCGGGCTTGTTGATATTTCCGCAGGCGCTCATGAGTTTTGTTCCGGTACTTTTTCCGATACCGATCTTTGCATATTCTTCGCCCCCATCGTTGATGATGGGAACAACGGCTGCGATCGTTTCCACGTTATTAACCACCGTAGGCCTTTCCCAGGCGCCCTTAACGGCAGGGAAAGGTGGCTTTATTCTTGGATTACCGCGTTTGCCTTCCAGCGATTCAATCAATGCGGTTTCTTCTCCGCAGATATAAGCGCCGGCGCCGCGGTGAACATAAATCTCACAATCGAAACCGGTACCTAAAATATTTTTCCCGAGAAATCCATTTTGTTTTGCTTCGGCAATCGCCTGTTCTAAAATATCAACGATCCAGTGATATTCGCCGCGGATGTATATATAAGAAACATTGGAACCAAGTGCAAAAGAAGAAACGATCATTCCTTCAATTAAGATATGCGGAATGAACTCCATCAGGTAACGATCCTTAAAAGTTCCGGGCTCGCTTTCATCGGCATTAACCACCAGGTGACGGGGAATGCCTTCGGGCTTTGCGATGAAACTCCATTTTAACCCGGTAGGAAAACCGGCACCGCCACGGCCCCGCAAACCACTCTTCTTCACCTCTTCCACAATGTCTGCCGGTGCCATCTTCAATGCCTTCTCCACGCTTCGGTAACCACCCTCACGGCGGTAAACATCGTAATAGCGGATGCCTTCCACATGTGCCTTGTCTAATAATAATTTTTTACCCATTTTATAAGTCAAAAGTTAAAAATCAAAAACCAAAACTGCCTCAGCATGCTTAATTTTTAATTTTGAATTTCTAATTCTTTACCGCCTGCCTCGCAAACAGCACCCACCTTTTACCTTTCTTCACCCACACTTCCAGAACTTTTAAATGAAAGTTATAGGATGTTCCTTTCATGGTTGCTGCAATATCTGCCACAAACCGCACATTTGCCATGTTCCCGTTTATAGCTACGCTGATGCTGTCTTCTTTAAAACCCTGGTAACTGATAAGCCCTGTTTCAAAATCCTTCATGATATCAGCCTTCGTTTGCACCCAGCCATTGCTGTGGCCGTAACTAAGCACTTTATCGGTTTGCTGGTTGATAGAAACCGTATTCTTATTTACCAGCGCCTGGTGAAACTCCTTTAAAGTGGCGACCAGTTTATCTTCGTTTGTTTGCGCAAAGCATCCGGCCGCTAAAAACAGGAACAATATCGTCAATGAACTTTTCAAATCTTAATTGGCCTTTGCCCGGTGTTCATCAATGATGGCATCTATCTTTTCTTTTGTCAGGTGTTCCCGGTAATTCTTTCCCAGCTGCATCATGGGTGCATAGCCACAGGCGCCCAGGCATTCCACCGTTTTTAACGTGAACAGTCCGTCGGCCGTTGTTTCGCCAACATTAATGTTCAGTTTCTGTTTTATGTAAGCAATGATCTCATCGCTTCCGTTGATCATGCAGGGGCCTGTCTGGCAAACCTCAAACATATATTTACCAACGGGCTTTAAATTATACATGCTGTAAAAACTGGCTACTTCATACACTTCAATGGGTTCTATCTTAAGCACCGATGCCACGTAATCCATCACCGGCACATCCAGCCAGCCGCCAAACTCTTCCTGCGCCATGTGTAATACCGGAAGCAAGGCACTCTTATGTTTGCCCTCCGGGTAGCGTGACATCAGTTCTTTTATCTTATTTAATTTTTCTTCAGAAAACTGCATGATGCTTAATTTATCAAATACTGTTTAGGTATGGGTTGTTCTTTTGATTCGTTGTCAAATACCCAGGATAGTATCCAGAACCTTGCTCCATCAAAATACAACTCAATACTGTTGATCCCTCTTTCAATGACCGGCCCGTCCGCCACATTCCTGCTCTCATACGTACTCCACACATGATATATCGCTCCAAAATGTTCCACTTTCCTGTTGATCTCTTTTTCATAGAACCCGTCTTTTTCCAGAAATGCATCAGAATTCAGATGAAATTGTTTTAACGTGATCAGTTTCAAACCCACTTTACCATCCTTGCCCTTTTGCGCAGAACCTACCAGTGCATCCGGTACGTGCAAACAGCTATCACGCTGGTAACTCACTTTCTCTCCTTTCTTAACCGTCACCACATCATAATAAGCTTTGATGATGCCATCCAACGTGCCAACTTCATCGCCAAATGCCGTTTTTACCTGTGCATAAACAGCAGGTTGTAAAACAAAAAAACAAATGATCAACAATAATTTTATTCCTTTCATAATTAAGCATCCATTTCTCCAGCTATCAGGTTCAAACTGCTCATGGTAACGATGGCATCACTCAGCATGCCGCCTTTCACCAGTTCTTCAAAAGCCTGGTAATAAATAAAACATGGCCTGCGGAAATGCAACCGGTACGGGGTTCTTCCTCCATCGCTTATCAGGTAAAATCCCAATTCGCCATTGGCCCCTTCCACCGAACTATATACTTCCCCTTCGGGCATTGCTGTTTCACCCATCACTATTTTAAAATGATAGATGAGCGCTTCCATTTTTGTGTACACATCTTTCTTCTCGGGCAAATAATAAGCAGGAGCATCGGCATGATACACTTCCGCATCGGCGCCTTTAAACTCCTGTACTTTTTGATACGCCTGTTCGATGATGCTCAGGCTTTGCCACATCTCTTCGTTACGAACCAGGAAGCGGTCGTAGCAATCACCCGTGGTTCCCACCGGGATTATGAAATCAAAATCCTCGTAACTGCTGTAGGGTGTATGCACACGAACATCGTAATCAACCCCTGCTGCCCTTAAGTTAGGGCCCGTGAACCCGTAGTTCAAAGCCCGCTCTGCACCAATGGGTCCGCAGCCGATCGTTCTGTCCATGAATATCCGGTTACGGGTAAACAGGTTTTCAAATTCCTTCAATACTTTGGGATACTCCTTTAAGAATTTTTCGAGTTTCTGGAATGCTGCAGGAGTGAAATTCCTTTCAAAACCGCCAATACGCCCAATAGTAGTAGTAAGACGGGAGCCGCATATTTCTTCATATATCTCATAAATTAGTTCACGGTATTGCATTACATATAAGAACCCGGTGAAAGCGCCGGTATCCACCCCCACGATGGAGTTGCAGATCAGGTGATCGGCAATTCTCGCCAGCTCCATGATGATCACCCGCAGGTAGTCGACCCTTTTGGGGGTCTTAACACCCAGCAATTTTTCGCAGGTGATGTGCCAACCCATGTTGTTGATGGGTGATGAACAATAATTCAGCCGGTCGGTAAGCGGAGTGATCTGATATAAAGGCCTTCTCTCTGCAATTTTTTCAAATGCCCGGTGAATATACCCGATGGTGGAAGTAGATTTCAGTATGCGTTCGCCATCCAGTTCCAGGATATTCTGAAACACGCCATGCGTGGCCGGGTGCGTTGGCCCCAGGTTCAGCGTATTGGTTTGCTTCTCAATACTTCCTTCCGGTAAAATAATATGTTCATTCATGCCCCGCTGTTAATGCTTTTTTATTTTTAATGAACTTGTATAAATCGTTTGCGTAACCAATTGCCATAATTCCAAATACAATACCTCCCATCATTTTCATTCTGTCTTTCTCTTCACAGAAATCATAAAAATTCATTACAGTAACCGTTACCAATAACACAAACATCAGGATCAAAAAAGGAAACCTGTATTTTGAATTTTGTTTGAGCATGCTTTAAAAATTTATCAGGCATCAGGATGTTTCGTTTCTCAGCATGACAGTAATCCGTTTTCATCAGTAACAATCCGTGTCATCTGGGTTACTATCCTCGTCCAAACATCTCGTCATCCTTATCGATCCTCGACTGGTCCTCCACCGGGTATTGTTTCCTCATCGGGAAATAATCCATCTCATCCACATTCAGTATTCTTTTGAGGTTGGGGTGGCCAATAAAATTCACCCCGAAAAAATCGAACGTTTCCCTTTCCATGTGATTCGCCGATCGGTACAACGCAGTTGCACTGAATACATCAGGCTTTTCTATACCGGCAAATATTTTAAACCGGATGCGGACATTATCAACCAGGTTATGCAGGTGATACACTACGGCCAGTTCTTCTCCCTTCCTGTCGGGGTAATGCACTGCCTGCAGGTCGGTAAGAAACCGGAACCTTAGTTCTGCATCATCATATAAAAACTGGAGGATTTTTAAGTTCAGGTCTTTGGGCGCAATGAAAGTAAGCATGCCATATGGCTCATCCCAGTTGGTCAGCTGGTCGCCAAATTTTTCTGTCAGTTTTAGTTTTATTGTTTCGTTGGTCAACGCCATTACTATTCTTTTATTGAATTCCGTATCCAGCCAATAATTCTTTGTATTGATCGCTGTACCTGCGTCTCAGTCCTTCTGCATTCACGAGGTCCTGTATTTTCATAAATCCATCCAAGATGGCTTCAGGCCTGGGCGGACAACCGGGCACATAAACATCCACGGGTATCACCTGGTCAATTCCCTGCAGTACGGAATAGGTATCAAATATTCCACCGGATGATGCACAGGCGCCAACAGCCATCACCCAGCGTGGTTCGGCCATTTGCAGGTAAACCTGCCGCAACACAGGTCCCATTTTCTTTGCAATGGTTCCCATCACCATAATAAGATCGCATTGGCGTGGGGAAAAACTCATACGCTCTGCCCCAAACCTGGCCAGATCATAATGACTCGCCGCTGTTGCCATGAATTCAATACCACAACAGCTTGTTGCGAACGGCAGGGGCCAGATGGAATTTTTACGGGCAAGGCTGACAACCTTTTCAAAATTGGTTGCCATAAATCCTTCACCCATGTATCCTTCGGGAATACCTTCGAATTTTACGTGATTATTAAATTGTACCGGACGGGACATCTTAATTATTTTATTTGGGGATTTGGTAATCTGAAGATGTTATCATTATAATCTTTTTCGGGCCCTTCATCTTCAAATTTTCAAATCAATTAATTTCCAAATTCTATTCTTCCCATTTAAGGGCACCTTTCTTAAAAATATAGATCAGCCCAGTTATGAATAATGCAACAAAAACAACCACGGCCACGAAACCACTCCATCCCAGTTCCCGGAAGTTTACTGCATAGGGATAAAAGAAGATCACCTCCACATCAAACAACACAAATAAAATGGCAACCAGGAAGTATTTAATGGCCATTGGCTGGCGGGCATTGCCTTTTATTTCAATTCCACTTTCAAAATTCTGAAGCTTGTCGGATGTTTTTCGCTTGGGACCAAGATAATCTGATCCAATAATGATGGTTGCAATTAACCCTATGGCAAATATCAGCTGGAGTGCAATGGGCAGGTAATTTGCTGCATTGTTAACATCGTTTGCCTGTAACAAGAAAAAATGCATAGGATTCATTGTTCTGATTACCTGCAAAAATAAGGCAGCAGAAGCAATAATCAATAGATTGAAAAATAAATCCCCGTTACTGGTTCGGTAACGGGGATCGTTTATTTTATTTTTGCTTTTTTACTTTTTTTTTGGAGCCGCACCGCCGCCGGACTTCTGTTGCGCCGGCCTGTTGGGTGGTGTTGGAGGGGTGGGTGTTTGATTGATCACTTTGCCGTCTTTCCCTATCATTGTCACTTTCCCATTTTCGATGATGGTGGTGATGCCGTCTTTTATGGTAGTTATCTTACCTTCCTTCGTAATAACAGTACTTGATCCATCGCTCCCGGTTGCAGTAATTGATCCATCGGTACCCATGATTACTTTGTCGGCCTTGCTTGCCGGTTTTGTATTGGGTTTGAAAGTTATTTTAGAAATAACATCCTTATTGGTAAGGACTTCCTGGTCGGTAGCGTCTACTAATAATGCCTTATCAGCAAAACTTAAAGCCAACTCTTTATTTTTTTCAATATTGGCCTCGTAAGCAATCATGTATTTATAACTACCCATCAGTTGAGGTATGATCTTGGATTTATCAGGATATGCTTCTCCTACTTCTATTGCTTTTGTAAAAGAATTGTTGGCAAGTCCATACGCCATTACCGTATCAATTCCCCAATAACATTTACCCATCATGTAATAACCAAAAATATCATCAGGGTATTTCTGGGTATAGATGTCAAATATCTCACTGGCAGGGGCAAACTGCCCAATTCTGTAGTAGCTATACCCGGCATTATATATATCTGTTTTGCTTGGGATTGTTTTAATACTCAGTATTTTTTTATACCATTCGCCGGCGTTGGCATATTGTTGCCTGCTTTCATACACAGAAGCGATGGATTTCAATAATGCAACCTTCCCGGCTTCCGTGCTGTCAAGATCAACAGCCTTATTTATCATGGTTCCGGCCAGTGTTTCATTGCCGGGGAATTTCAACAGGATCTTTGCATAGGTCTCATAATCCCTCGGACCAATTTTTTCAGACTTTTGTTTCTGGAAGTACATATCGAAAGCTGATTTTGCACTTACAGAATCACCTAACTTGTAAGCAGCATATGCTTTTACACCATATAAATTAGGATAAGGAGTTGCACTGGCAGCAATGCAATTATCACAAGCAGCAACAGCTTCAGCGAACAAACCCTGTGCATATTTCATCTGCGCATGAAGAAAGCAGGCATTCACCTCATCAGAACCTTTTGCAGCCAGGTATCTATCTAAATACTGAGCCGATCTGGTAACATCTGTTTCATAATAATACTGATAAAGTATCCAATATGCCCGGGTATAGTTAGGATCAAGGGCAATGGCCTCATCATAATACCTTAAAAAAATATCCCTTTGAGTTTCACCCTGCGATTGATAGATCCTTCCGATACGGAATTTAGCCCTTGCATACCTGGCATCTATACCTAATGCAGCTTCATAAGTCCGTTGTGCAGATCCGCCATCGCCCACTTTACGGTATGCATCGCCCAGGTCGGTCATTACACGGGCATCTTTAAACCCTTTTATGTTTGTTGCTTGCTGCAGTTTTTCCACTGCATAGGCACCGTCGCCGAGTTTTGAATCAAAATCTCCATTGGCAAAACCAACTGCATCGAGCACGTCGATACTTTTGCCTTTACTCAGACTGATCGCTGTTTCAAAATGATTGCGGGCTTCCTGGGTTTTCCCTTCCAGTAATTCCACATGGCCCATGCCTGCATTCAGCAAAGCACTGTTGGGATTTGCAGTCAACCCCTTGGTATATACAGCCCGGGCGCCTGCCAGGTCTTTATCCTCATCAGGAGCTATCAATGTCTGGCCAAGCCAGTAAACAGCTTCTTCATTTGCCGGGTTTGCATTCAGCAAATCCTGGAATACATTCTTTGCACTGATGAACTTTTCATAGTATAAGAACTTCTTGCCATCGTCGATGCTTTGTGCCCTACCGAGGCTCACTACCATCAAACTGCTCAACAGAATCAGTGTAAATTTTAACTTCTTCATTTCTTTTGCTGTTTAAGTCTTTACAATAATATTAATTTTCCAAAACTTCCGGCCGTTAATTCTCTATAAACTTTCTATAATTTTTGATTAATCTTCACATTCCTTACCTCAAAATCCATTATGGTACCTAAATATGCCCTTTTAAATATCAACTGTCCCCGCTCATTCCGCATAAAGTTAGAGAACCCGGTTCCCAGCCCTTCGTATCCTTCTTTAAGTATGAAATACAAACCACGTACCAAAGGGTAACGCCTGGAAAGGATGCTTGCCTGCATAGGTTTTATATAAGGCGAATCTGCACAAAGGTTGCAGGAGACATAGGCGATTTTCACTTTGTTTAACATATTCAACTGCGCCGAATCTTCGGGATTGCCAATCCAGCTTATTCCTACAAAACCGACCGCCGCTTCATTGGCTGCCACATAGCTGATCACATCCTGGCTGCTTTTTACAGCTTTTACCACACTGGTATCAAATTCTGATCCTTTTAAAATACTGTCAAGAACAAACCGTACGGTACTGGTCGCGTTCAACCCGTCGAACACCACTTTCTGGTTCCTGTTCGTTTTTCCTGATAACTGGTCTTTCAGCCGTTCGGGTGTAAATAAAGTATCAGTACTATTTCTGTTTACAATAATGGTGATGGCATCGTAGGCAAGTGTGTTCCATCGTGGCGTAAAGTTCAGACTGTCCTTATAATAACGTTCTTCCTCATTGGTAAGGCCTCTTGTAACAATGATCATCTGCTTTGAAGTGTCGTTAAAAAAATCTTTGAAACAACTTGCTTCACTCTTATACTCTGCTATGATTTTTGCGCCCGGAAAAGATTTTTCAAATACCATGAGCTGCTCTTCTATCACCGGCTTAAAAGATTCGTCCACACTGATGTGAATGGTACCGTTCTTTAACAGGTATAGCGGATCTTTATTACCATGGTTGCACGCACTTATACATAGCCAGGTTATTAAAAACCCCATACAGTACCTTTTCAAAAGCCGCAAAATTTCTTTGTTTATCAATGCCGTAAATAATTTTTCTTAACTCCCCGGTACACTCTGAAAAGGCCGTATATCATACAAACAACAGCAAAAATCCTGAAAGGTTTTGTATCGTACTGCTCTGCCATAGCGGGGCTGAATTTTTTTATAAAAAAAAGAAAGACCCCCATGGCCGACCATAATATCCCCATACCCAGATCCATAACACTGCGCATGCGGATATAGCCTTTATCCCGTTCGTTCAGTTGTTCCTTTTCAAATTCTTCCAGTGCCATGTTTTATGTTTATGCCCCGCCACAGGCGGGGCTGTGAAATTAGGAAAATAATTTTTTAATTAATCTGAACCGGTAAACTTTACAGGGATGGTATAATATACCGATACATTTTCGCCCTTTGCCTTGCCGGGTATCCAATCAGGCATTTTCTTCAGCACCCTTATTACCTCTTTATTAAATATATCACCGCCATCCTGTATGATCTTAAAACTTTGCAGTTTGCCATCAAGCCCCACCACAAAAGTTACTTTTACACTAATGGATTCGCCATCTGCCATCGGCTCGGGGTTATCTAAGTGCTTTCTCAAAAAATTCATCAGCGCTTCTGTTCCACCAGGAAAAGAAGGCGGTATATCCACCGCAGCAAGATCATATGTAATTGTTTTATCGATCTTTACAGGTTCGGTTCCGATACCGGTTTCTGTTTTTATTGGCTGAACAATTGGTGGGCCTGATTGACCACTTTCAACTGTAGTATTGCCAATAGACACATTCTCTCCCAGTGTTTTCAACGGCTCCGTAGCGCTTGGATCATCAACAACCTTAATGTTATTTATAAATGTTGCTGTGTTGACAGGAACTGGCGGCACTGAATGTTCAGTCTCAACTTGCGGAGGTATTTCTTTTTTGGGAGGCGGAACCTGCTCTGTTTCAACCTGTGCAAACTTATTCTCTTCGATCACAAATTCCCGGGGAGACATCTCTCCCTTTTTTTGTGGCAATAATGTAAGAACAGAAAAAACAGATGCAATGATGAACATGATACCCAATGAGAACTTCATGCGGTTTGGATAAAGTTTACGCAGGGTATAAGCTCCATAGGCTTTATTTCGTTTTTCGAAAATGATGTCTAAGACATCGCTTTTCATGATCAAACTGCTGTTCATATAGTTGGGTTTTGAATGAAAGAATGAATCCGATAGCTATCGGATCAAAACCGGCGCCGCGTTCGGTAATAAGATGTGGTAGTTGAGGTATTCCATAAAACGGTCAGCAGCTTACTGTTTGCAGTTTACAAAACACACCACTGCTTATTGCCAGCTGCCCATTGCAAACTATCTTTGTGCCATGAAAATTTTAATGGTATGCCTCGGTAATATCTGTCGCAGCCCGATCGCTGAAGGAATCCTCCAGGACAAGGCATGGAAAGCCGGGTTGAACTGGGCCGTAGAAAGCGCCGGCACAAACGGGTATCATACCGGCGAACCACCGCATCAGTTGAGTATTAAAGTAGCAAAAGAGAATGGTATTGACATCAGCAACCAACGAAGCCGGCGGTTCATTGCTGATGACTTTGAACAATACGATCTTATTTATGCCATGGCCGGCGATGTTTTGGAAGATATTAAACGCATCAGCAGGAATAAATTTGATGCAACTAAAGTAGATTTGTTTTTAAATGAAGTGTACCCGGGCGAAGACCGGGATGTGCCCGATCCCTGGTATGGAACAGAAAAAGATTTTCATGAGGCGTATGCAATCATTGACCATGCCTGCAAAAAGATCATAGAGAACAATAAAATCATTACAGAGCGAACATGACCAAACCATCCATACCGCAAGGCACCCGGGATTTTTCGGCAGATATTGTCCGGAAGCGGAATTATATTTTCTCTACCATAAGAAATGTATTTGAGTTGTATGGGTTTCAACCACTGGAAACACCGGCAATGGAAAACCTGGAAACACTGATGGGAAAATATGGGGAAGAGGGTGATAAACTCATTTTCAAAATACTGAACAACGGACTCGATAATCCTGAAAAAGAAAAACAACTGAGAGAAGATTTTGAAAAAGTATTGCAGGGGAAAAACGTAAAAGGCATAACAGAAAGGGCATTAAAATACGATCTCACCATCCCCTTTGCCCGTTATGTGGCGATGAACCACACCAAACTTACATTCCCTTTCCGCAGGTATCAAATACAGCCTGTATGGAGAGCCGACCGGCCGCAAAAAGGCCGCTACCGTGAGTTTACCCAATGCGATGCCGATGTAGTGGGCAGCCTTTCTTTGGTAAACGAAGTGGAACTTGCCAATATCTACCACGAGGTTTTTGTTCAATTAGGAATGAAGGATTATGAATTACGAATCAACAGCCGGAAAATATTAACTGCCCTGGCTGAACTGTGTGGCGGAGCCGGTAAAATGACCGACATCACCATCGCTATTGATAAGCTGGATAAGATCGGCCTGGAAAAAGTGAAAGAAGAATTGCAGCAACGTGGATTAAATGATGACCAAATAAAAACAATTGAAAACTATCTTGCCATTTCAGGAGGCAACGTGCAAAAATTATCTGCAATAAAATCGCTGATCGGTTCATTGGAAAGCGGCAGGCGGGGAATTGAAGAAGTGGAATTTGCTTTTGAACAAACAAAGAACACCAACCTCATCATTGATTTCACTTTAGCAAGAGGATTGAATTATTATACGGGGATCATCTTTGAAGCCAAAGCACCGGAGGAAGTGAAGATGGGCAGCATCGGTGGTGGTGGCCGTTATGACGACCTTACCGGTTTATTCGGTGTACCCAATATTCCGGGCGTGGGTATTTCCTTTGGCGTTGACAGGATCTATGATGTGATGGAAGAACTCAATTTATTTCCAGAGAATTTACAGGTAAGCACCAAAGCATTGTTCTTTAACATGGGTGAACCAGAAAGCCGTTTTGCTTTTGGCATCATGCAGCAACTCCGCAGCAGCGGCATCGCCTGCGAATTATATCATGAGCTGGTAAAGATCAACAAGCAATTCACGTACGCTGAAAAGAAAAATATCCCTTTCGTGATCATCATCGGCAGTAAAGAAATAGAAGAGAAAAGTTGTTCCGTAAAAAATTTATCAACCGGAGTTCAAGAAGTTATTGCGCTTGAAAAACTGGCCGACTACCTGAAAAATCGCTAAGTTATTTTTTGAACCACACAGGAACATTGAAAACATCAAATTCAAATTGAACCAGCCTGTGTTCCCATGTGGTTCAATGGTTTTAAAAACTCATAACCCTTCATAAATAATCGCTGCCCCCTGTCCTACTCCCACACACATCGTAGCCAAACCATACCTTCCTCTTCTTCTTTTTAATTCATGAAGCAATGTTGTGGATATGCGTACTCCGCTGCAGCCCAAGGGATGCCCCAGTGCAATGGCCCCGCCATTCACGTTTACTTTCTCCAGGTCTAATCCCAGGTCGTGAATACAGGCGATGGATTGCGATGCAAAGGCTTCATTCAATTCAATGAGGTCGAGGTCGGAAACATTTAATTTTGCTCTTTCCAGCGCTTTATTGGTAGCCGGCACCGGGCCAATGCCCATGATAGCCGGATCAACTCCCACCACCGCCATGCTCACAATTTTTGCCATGGGGTGCAGCCCGTATTTTGTTACGGCGGCCTCACTGGCCAGCAACATGGCTGCAGCCCCATCGTTAATGCCACTGCTGTTGCCGGCAGTTACGGTTCCGTCTTTTGCAAAAGCTGGTTTTAATAATTTCAGCTTCTCCAAACTTGTAAGGCGGGGATGTTCATCCTTATCAAAATCAAAAACCTGTTTCTCTACCTGAACCTGCACCGGCGTGATCTCGTCTTTCCATTTATTTTCTGCAGAAGCCCGTTCATATTTTCTCTGACTTTCCAGGGCAAACTCATCCTGTGCATGCCGGCTGATATTCCAGCGCCGGGCAACATTCTCTGCTGTTTCGCCCATGGTATAGGGATAATACATTTCAGCCAGCCGCTTATTTACAAAACGCCAGCCCAGGGTTGTATCGGCAATTTGTGGATCTCTTCCAAAAGCGCTGGTACTTTTAGGTATTACAAAAGGGGCCCGGCTCATACTCTCCACACCACAGGCGATCACCAGGTCACCATCACCGCAGGCAATGGCACGGGCGGAATCCATAATAGCCTGCAATCCGCTGGCGCAAAGACGATTCACCGTATTGCCAGCAACCGTATTGGGCAATCCCGCCAGTAATGCGGCCATACGGGCCACATTACGATTGTCTTCCCCGCTTTGGTTGGCAGCACCGGCGATAACATCTTCAATGGCATTCACATCAATGCTGGAATTACGACTCACCAGCACTTTAATAACATGAGCCAGCAGGTCATCGGGCCTTACAGCACTTAAGGAGCCTCCATATTTACCAATGGGGGTACGCACCGCATCAATTACATATACTGTTTGCATAGTTTCTTATTATTAGCCCATCATGGGGACGGCTTCACAGGTGTTTATCCTGAACAAAGCCGAAGGACACACTTGTACAACAGATCAATACTGTACATGCTTAATAATACAAATATAGAGGCTAAAGTTTAGATATTTCCAGCAACACATCGCTATTGCTCCCATTGCTCGTACAAAGGTAAACCCGGCCTTCTGGTGAAACACAGATATCCCTTAGCCGGCCAAAACGGTTCTTGAAATATGTTTCCTCGCTCAGAATATTTTTACCATCAGCGCTCAGTTTAAGCGCCCGCAGGCTTGCATCTTTTAATGTAAGCATCAGCAAACAATTCTTCCAGGCAGTAAGAAGATCAAAATTATAATAATCAAGCCCACAAACAGCAATCGTGCCATTGCCGCTGCTCCAAATAGGCTCTTTTACATTGTTGGTGCTGCAAAAAATCTTCTCCGAAGACAGGTCGCAGGGGCCGTTTACTTCAGGCCAGCCATAGTTCCGATTCCGTTCTATGATGTTCAGTTCGTCTTCTATTTTTGGACCGTGCTCGCTGGCATACATTATTCCATTCACTACAACAATACCCTGTTGATTCCGATGCCCATAACTCCATACCGGTGAATTAGGATAAGGATTATCTGCAGGAATGGTTCCATCTAAATTAAACCGTAAAACCTTGCCCGAAAGCGATGCTGTATTCTGTGCATTGTTCGACACCATGCCATCCCCTGTGGTCATGAACAGTTTGGGATTGGCACTGTCTGATATTATTAGCCTTGATCCGTTGTGAAAATCTGCGCCGGGAATATCCTCTATTAATGTCTTTACCGGTTTTATACTTCCATTTTCCAGTTTCATCTGAATCATCTTCTGTGGATAGTCGCCTCCCCTGTTGTAATTGTATACTACATAAAATAACCCGTTGTTTAAAAAATCAGGGTGCTGGGCCATCCCAAGCATTCCTCCCTCACCGCGACTTGACACTTCTGCAATCGTATATGAAATAATAGTTGCACCGGTCTTGGGGTCTATCTTACTTATCCTTCCTCCCCGTTCTGTCATCCAGATATAATTATCCTTTCCCCACAGGATTTCCCAGGGATAATTCAGTCCCTTTTTTACGGTTCTTACAGAATCAGTAGGCGATATAGCCACTGCTTTTTCTCCTGATTCAAAATTGCAACTGCTGCAACTGCAAGTAAATACAATTAGCAATAAACAGAACAAACGCATGCCTTATTATTTGTATGAAAGCTACTGATTTTTGCCCAATTCTGACAAAACTATTAGCCCCCATAGTTAATTAAAATACGAAGTACCTTTGCGTCATGACGGCAGTAAAAAATATCAGAACGCTCAGTCTTCCCGAACTGAAGGAATATTTTGAATCGATCGGGGATAAAAAATTCCGTGCCATTCAAGCCTACGAATGGATATGGAAGAAAAATGCCCGGAGTTTTGATGATATGAGCAATCTTTCCAAAGAACTGCGGCAGAAACTGGCTGAAAATTTTTCCCTGCCGGCCATTACGGTTGATACCAACCAGGTAAGCAGCGACGGAACGGTGAAGTCGAGATTTAAAACCTTCGACGGACATTTTGTAGAGGGCGTTTTGATCCCAACAGAAAAAAGACAAACGGCCTGCGTATCATCTCAAATTGGATGCAGTCTTAGTTGTAAGTTTTGCGCTACGGGTTATATGGACCGTAAACGCAACCTGAATTTTGATGAGATATATGACCAGGTGGCTTTACTGAACCAGCAAAGTGAAAAAGTGTACGGCACCAAACTCACCAATATTGTTTTTATGGGGATGGGCGAGCCGTTGCTCAATTATAAAAATGTGCTGCAGGCAATTGACCGTATCACTGCCAATGACGGCATGGGCATGAGCCCAAAGCGCATTACTGTTTCCACCGCCGGTGTGGCAAAACAGATCAGGCAGCTGGGCGATGATAAAGTGCGGTTCAACCTGGCGCTTTCATTACATGCTGCCAGTGATAAAAAACGGGATGCCATTATGCCCATCAATGAAAGCAACAGTATTGAAGTGCTGATAGAGGCGCTGAATTATTTTTATGAGCAGACGAAGAACGACATCACCTTAGAATACATTTTGTTCAAAGACGTAAATGATTCCATTGAAGATGCCAACGACCTGATAAAAATATACCGGCAAATTCCTACCCACCTCATCAACGTGATCGAATACAATCCCATCGACAATGCTTCTTTCATGAAACCGGATGAGGACAAGACCCAACAGTTTACCGACTACTTAGCCAAACACCGTGTTAATGTACGCCTGCGCAGAAGCCGGGGCAAGGACATTGATGCTGCCTGCGGGCAACTGGCGAATAAAAAATAGTATTCAACAAGTCGGACTTACTGCTGGTAAAAATGCCGGATCGGTCAGACGGGACGTCAGACCGGGTAAATAGGTTATCTTTGCCGCTCACTACTGTTGAAATAACAGCAAAACACTTTCACACATGAGCCAGTCGCCATTTCAGAAATTTGCTTCAAAAAAGAAGAACAGCGTTGTAAAAGAAGAGTTCCGCCAGGAAAAAGAAAAAGTACCGCAAGGAACGTAATGCTTTTTTTGATAAGAAAAAAGAAGAAGAATACCAGGCCCGGCAGGCGAAGAAGAATGGGATGGCCCCGGCAGCAGCAAACGCTGCAAAAGGAAAAGCACCTGTAATAACCGGTGATGAAAAGCCCGGCGCAACTGTAAAAAAAGCACACACAAAATCGGCCAAAGCAACCGCCGCCAACGACAATGTACCAACAGGCATTATGCCGCTGAATAAATTCCTGGCACATTGCGGCGTATGTTCCCGCAGGGATGCCGTTGCATTGATAAATACCGGTAAGGTTAAAGTGAATGGATCTGTTGCAACAGAACCAGGTTATAAGGTTCAGCAAAAAGATGAAGTCATTTACAACGGTAAAAAATTATTTGTCACCAAGAACCTGGTTTACATCCTGCTGAATAAACCCAAAGATTATATCACCACCACCGATGATCCGCAGGGAAGAAAGACCGTATTGCAGTTGATTAAAAATGCAACCACCGAAAGGGTTTATCCCATCGGCAGATTAGACAGGAATACATCCGGTGTTTTGCTGCTGACCAACGACGGCGACCTTACCCAGAAACTATCACACCCGAGCTACGAGATAAAGAAGATCTACGAAGTGAAATTAGACAAACCGCTTGTAAAAGCAGACTTCGATAAGATCTTAAAAGGATTGAAATTAGAAGACGGCGAAATTCATATCGACAGCCTGGCTTATGCCGACAGCAAAGACAAATCCATCATCGGCATTGAACTGCACAGCGGCCGCAACCGCATTGTTCGCCGCATATTTGAACACCTGGGTTATGATGTAAAGGGCCTCGACCGGGTAATGTATGCAAACCTCACCAAAAAAAATGTAGAACGCAGCAAGTGGCGCTACCTGAGTGAGAAAGAGA
>Ga0209023_10001407_pt1 | contig 32406 bp, 41 predicted proteins | sample LakOneMetagenome_FD_187468 | JGI IMG/M metagenome (GOLD analysis project Ga0209023, IMG submission 187468) | Freshwater and sediment microbial communities from Lake Erie, Canada (SPAdes) (version 2) | ecosystem: Environmental > Aquatic > Freshwater > Lentic | place: Lake Erie, Canada...
AAATACTGGCATCCACTGTAAATCCGGCATTGCTTAAGGTTGCAAAAACTGTTTCTGCCGTATTGGTAGTCACAGGCAAATTGTAATCAAAATAGATGTTAGCCACTTTCGACACAAAATCGTTGACCGTTAAATTGCTTTTTGACTTGATTTTGAAGAGAAGATCACCATGTCCGCCCACTGGTGGATTGCCAGTTCGCGCTTCCAAATTGATTCCTTCAAAAATAAATTCAGCAACGTTTCCGGTGATTCTGGTATAACTTGGATGCGAAGCCGTCAGCAATTGAAGCGAACTCATGTCATATTTCAACGTGTCTACCACAATTTTCACGACTACATTTTCGGCTTGAAAAGTTCCTGTATTTTCAAATCGCGCTTGGTAATGCAAATACTGTCCGATTTCTGACGGAGCCACTACATCGCCTTCTATACAAGTAATTTCATTGGGATCGAAGGAACCTACCACTATTTGATGTAGCGCAAAATCATTATCCACCGAATTCTCATCAGCAGTAGCAGTAGTACTAATAGAAGCATTAAAATTCAGAACATCACCATTATTGACCGCAGGAATTTCTGATGGCGTATTTACATTTAAGGTAATCAATACCGTTCCGCTAGCAAATGGTAAAAGATTTGGAAGCTGCCATTGTAGTAATCCATTCGCCAAAACGTTTGGGTTTGGAGTAGCCGACACAAAATCTAAAGTACTTTCGTTGTAGGTAAAATTAAAAGAGATATCTTCAACCTGGTTCCCTTTGTTTCTGTAGAATACTTTATAGACCGCATCAAATCCTGGACGCGCTGGTGTAACTGGTGAGATCACAATTTCAACGTCGTGATGCACTCCATTCGGGGTAATACAAAAATCTTGATGAGCCACATTGTTATAGTAGTCTGTAAACGCAATTGTGGCAGAAGGTTGTGAAAAATTAAACCAAGTAGGGTTTTCCACCTCGGGTGTAATTTCGAAACTTCCGATGTCGGTATAAAAATTGTAAACGCCAGCATTACTGATAAAAGTAGAACCAGTGGTCGTACCATCGTTGATATTGACTTTAATATTGGGTTGAATCACATCCAACGGATCACAACCATTGTTATTCGCATCCAATTTTATGACGCCGGTAATGGTGTTATAATCGCCGCCCGGAACAAAGGTGCAATACGTTCCGGCATGCGCCACACCATTAGCGCCAGTAGCTGCTGAAAGTTTATTATTGACAGTCACTTGATCGACTTCATTGGTACAGACATAAAATAAATTTGGATTCGACTGAAATTCAGAATTGTAGGCCAAAAAGTCATCCGAGAACAAAAAGTGCCCACCGTTTTTCATGTTTACATAGGTCAACGCATTGTTGCTGAATAAACGCACGGTATTCACCAATGGCAAACCCGATAAATCCAGGTCTGTAAGATTGCTGTTCCAGGCCCAGAATGATTCCAAGTTCGGAGCAGTATTCAGGTCTAAAGTGGTTGCCAATCCGCCACCATAATAAAGTCCGCCCAAATTCGTCAGGTGACTAATATCAACTGGAGCCATCGATTGGTTTCCATAACACAAACTTTGAATCTGGTCTAATCCCGTAAGATCCAACGACGTGAGCGCATTGTCGGAACAGCACAAATTTGTCATCTGTGTCAGTGAACTTACATCTAAAGAAGTCAGGTGATTATTATTGCAATAAAGTGTTTTAATTCCAGTTAAACCACTGACGTTTAATGAGGTTAATTGTTGACGTGGGACAAACAAATATTCGAGATTGGTGCAAGTACTCACATCAAGACTAGTAAGACCGCCTGTATCGCAGTTAATTTGTTTCAAATTCGTCAACCCGTGCACATCTAATGAGGTTAATGGGTTTTCATCGCACCACAAAAAGGTCAGGTACGGATAAACACTCGCATCAAAACTCGTGACATAGTTATTGGACATGTTAATCTGAGTAATATTGGTAAAACTTTCCAGCCCTGTAGGATCGGAGAACGCAACATAAGAACCATAATTCCATACATCCAAACTAGTTACCGATAGGGCTTCACTAACCTGAAGCAATCCATCTTGATTGGTATCATAGCGAAGTAATTTTGAAAGTAAGGCAGGATCGGGAACATTTACGGTTTCCACACTGCTCAAAAGAATCATTAGCGGAGCAAGGCTATAAGCACCCGTTATAGTGTTGGTCACTTTAATACTCACAAACTGCGGATTCATAATGTTAGGATACGCTGATGGATTAGTAATTTCGTTGATAGATGCTGTCGCATCTTCAGTAGACGGGTAGAATTTTAGCGTCACATCCGTCAAACCATTTAAGATCGAAGCCGCTTGAGTAGTCAAATCGAATACCCCAAAGCCATCAAAAGGAATATCCATTTGGACAATATTCTGATACGGGCCAATCACCGGCGTAGGAATTAAAAGTATGTTGAATGAAGTCGTTGCGAAATTATCAGGATTCGCATTCTCGGTTACTTTGACATAAACGGTTTGATTGTTAACATAGCTAGTATACAGTCCAAATCCATCCGCAATGAGACTTTGGAAGTCAGCATCGTTATAAAACTTTACTGTGTAAGCTGCTGGATTTAAAAGCCCTAAAATTTCAGGCACCTTGGTATACACTTCAAAGGTTTCATAATTATCATTATTAAAATCAAATACCGTTTGATTTTGTGGCGTTGTAATCGCTGGGGGCTGCGCATATACCATCCCGGTAAAGAGCAACAATAACCATAAGAGTTTTTTCATAGTTTTGGTTTTGTATAGGGTTTTATTCATGATTTCTATTTTTTAAAGTGCTTTAATCAGTTCTTGTAATTTTTCTCTTTTGCTCTGCGCAATGGGAATGTTGGTATTGTCGGCCATAACTACATAACCGCCGTCGGTTTTTATGTACGATTTTAAAAAGGAAAGATTTATTAAATGCGATTGGTGAATCCTTTCAAAACCTTGCTCGGTGAGCATTTCTTCGTATTCCTTTAATGTTTTAGAGATTAGTACGGGTTTGTGATTTTTAATAAAGAACTCCGTATAATTGCCGCTGGCTTCCAATCGGATGATATCGGCCACTTCAAAAAGGTGAATACCATCGCTTGTTGAAAGGGCGATTCGTTTGAAATTATCTACTTTCTTGCGAATGTTTTCCAACAACAAATCGATATGATCAAACGATTTGGTTGACGAAGCAATATCTTTGATTTTAATAATCGAATCCTGCAATTCCTCGGGATCAATAGGCTTCAAAATAAAGTCGAGCGCACTAAACTTAAAGGCTTTCACCGCATACTTTTCGTGTGCAGTAATAAAAACAATGTGAGAAGCTATTTTCCCATTCGTCTTTTTAATACGTTCTAGAATGTCGAAACCGGTTCCGTCACTCAAATGAATGTCTAAGAAGATCACTTGTGGCTGCCACTTTTCGATGGCTACAATTCCGGTTTTTACACTTTCGGCCTCACCAACAATGTGGATATCATTCGTATAGCGTTCTAAAAGCGCTTTTAAACCTTCACGTAAGTGTTTGTCGTCGTCTATGAGTAGTGCAGTGATCATATGTTGTCGTTGGTTATTTTTATTTTATGTATTGAATAGGCAATCTTAAGATGACCTTCGTCCCCGTCACTTCACCCTCATTTGTTAGTTCTTGAATATCAATTTGCGCTGATTTCAGAGTAGTGGCTTCCATGATTTCTAATCGTTTTTTGGTGATTTCTAATGCCATGGATTTGTGAGCCGTAACCGAATCTTCCTTAAGGTGTTTGGACTTTGAAAGTCCAATGCCATCATCCGAAATACTGCAAATGAACTGTCCGTTTTGCACGTCAAAATTCACTTCTATTTTTCCGTTGCCTTCTTTGGGAACCATGCCGTGTAGAATTGCATTTTCTACAAAAGGTTGTATCAATAAGGGTGGAATTCCCATATTAAATTCGACTTTATCCGTAGCTTGAATAGCGAACGTGAATTTGTTGTGGAATCGCAACTGTTCCAACTCCAGATAATTTTGCAAACTTTCAATTTCTTTATCAATCGGAATCAAAGATCCTTTGGAGTATTCTAAGGTGAGCCGCATTAATTTTGAAAACTTGGATAAATATTTCAAAGCTGAGTCGGTACCGTTCTGCACTATAAAACTCGAAATAGACCCCAAGCAATTGAACACAAAATGTGGATTCATTTGCAGGTGCAGTGCTTTTTGTTCGTATTCTGCGACTTCTTTTTGTAAGGTTAAGCGTCGCTTGATTTGTCTTCTATTGTAGGTTACGAAAATCAATCCCGCTAACAAAACCAATCCAATAATTGAAAAGAGAATGAATTGGAAATTTCTTTTCGATTGCTCGGCAATAACAGCTGTTTTTCTTTTGTATTCGGATTCCATTTCGGAACGCAAAATCTTTTTAGAATTCTCTTGGTTCGCAATACTGTCGCGGGCTACGATATAATTTTTGTAGTGTAAAAAGGATAATTCCGAATTGTTCTTAATGGCATACAAATCGCTTAGCAATTTTTCCGAATGATAGGTTTGATCTAAGATGCCAATCTCTTTTGCATACGTTACCGATTTTGTAGCTAATGCAATCGCTTCGTCGTAGTTTTTTTGTTCTGAATTCATCAGTCCGAGATTGTATAAAGCTGACGAAGCTCCGAACTTATTCTTCATTTCTTCATACAAATTCAACGCGGCGTTATAATATTGGTTTGCCAGATAATAGTTTTTTTCGTTTCGATAATAATCTCCGAAATAATTATTCAAAAGCGCAAAACCTCTTTTATTGTTCATCTTTTCAAACAACCTTTTTGCTTTGGTATAATTGAGAAGGGCTTCTTTTTTATTGCCTTTTTCAGCATAAAGAACCCCGATGTTGGTTAATGTAACGGCTGCCGTTTGCTCTCCAATTTCTTCTTGAATTCCAAAAGCATTTTTGAAATATTCTAAGGCTTTGGCATTGTTTTGTTGCGATTTGTAGACAATTCCTATATTATTGTAAGCTTTCGCGATGTTGATCTTTTGCCCAATCTCGAGGTAAATTTCCAACGCTTTTTGATACATTTCCAGCGCCATGTAGTAATTGCTTTCTTGAGAAAAAACGATACCCTGACTCGCAAATGCTCTAGCCAGTCCGTTTTGAATTCGTTTAGAGTCGATTTCTGAATTCGATTGCAGCAGCTTTTCAAAAGCCAATTGCGCATTTTTGAAACAGGAAGTAGCTTGTTTGTAATTTCCTAAAATAATGTTTGAGTTGCCGGAATTAATATAGGAATTGGCCAATCCGAAATTATAATTGGTTCTTCTGGCTAAAGTAGCCGCTTTGAGTGCGTAAAAAGCGGTGGAGTCGGGATTGGATTCTTTGTATTGATCAGCAATCGTATTGAAAGTGTTCACTCTTGCGGTATCGCTCTTTACGACAGAAAGTACTCTTTTCAAGCTATCGATTGCCGTAGTATTCGATTGGCCAACGGCACCGAAACTGATAAGTAAAAAGAGTAATGATAGGTAGCAATTATTTTTCACAATAGCTTGATTTAATTTTCAAGTCAAATATAGTGGGAAGGTATTTGCTGAAAGGAAGCTATTTAGTATTGCATCGGTTTGACTTAGTATTCAAAGGTTTTGGTCTAGTATTGCAATTTGCAAAAAACAAAAAAAACCTTTCCAAACCTAAGATGGAGAGGAAAGGCTATTTCTGTAATGAAAAACACCCGACTAGTTTTAACCAATCAGGTGTATTTAATATTCTAAGATAATCTTATTTAAATGCTTTCAATCCTGGAAAATAAGCGGTATCGCCCAATTCTTCTTCGATGCGCAACAATTGATTGTATTTGGCCATACGATCAGAACGCGAAGCAGATCCTGTTTTGATTTGACCACAGTTTAATGCTACGGCTAAGTCGGCGATAGTGTTGTCTTCGGTTTCCCCAGAACGGTGCGACATTACCGAAGTATATCCCGCATTTTTCGCCATGTTTACCGCCGCAATCGTTTCGGTTAAGGTTCCGATTTGGTTTACTTTCACTAAAATGGAATTTGCAATTCCTTTTTCAATTCCGGTCGACAAACGTTCTACATTGGTTACAAATAAATCGTCACCTACCAATTGGGTTTTGGCACCGATTAATTCAGTTAAGTATTTCCAACCGTCCCAGTCATCTTCGTACATTCCGTCTTCTATTGAAATGATAGGGTATTTGGTAGCCAATTCCGCTAAATATTCGGCTTGCTCTTTAGAGGTTCTGATTTTACCAGTAGTTCCTTCAAACTTGGTATAATCGTATTTTCCATCCACATAAAATTCAGAAGCGGCACAATCTAACGCAATCATGATTTCGTCTCCGAATTTGTATCCAGCATTTTCTACTGCTTTCTTAATGGTATCAATGGCGTCTTCAGTTCCTCCCGCTAAGTTAGGAGCAAAACCACCTTCATCTCCAACGGCTGTTGAAAGATTGCGGTCGTGCAATACTTTTTTCAAGTGATGAAAAATCTCTGTTCCCATTTGCAATGCGTGAGAAAATGAAGTCGCTTTCACAGGCATAATCATGAATTCTTGGAAAGCAATCGGCGCATCGGAATGTGAGCCACCGTTGATAATATTCATCATTGGAACTGGAAGGGTATTGGCAGAAACACCGCCAACATAGCGATACAAAGGCATTCCCAATTCGTTTGCCGCTGCTTTTGCCACTGCTAGAGAAACGCCAAGAATGGCATTTGCACCTAAATTAGATTTGTTCGCTGTTCCGTCTAAATCGATCATGCGTTGGTCGATTTGATTTTGTTCGAAAACAGAAGTCCCTAATAATTCTTCCGCAATTTTGGTATTAACATTTTCTACCGCTTTCAAAACTCCTTTTCCAAGGTAAGCTTTTCCGCCATCACGCAATTCTACCGCTTCGTGTTCTCCGGTAGAAGCACCAGATGGAACAGCAGCTCTTCCTAACACTCCGTTTTCGGTAATTACATCAACTTCAATAGTTGGATTTCCTCTAGAATCGAAAATTTGTCTTGCGTGAATTTTAATAATAATGCTCATAATATATGATTTAAATGTTGATCCGAATGCTAACGATCGGAGGATAAATTCTATTTTTAAAACACAAATATATTATATCCTTCTATAAGATAATAGAAAAATGGGAATCTTATTAACGAAATCGATGTAATTATTTTCAATAAAATCAAAACCAAGATTCCTGTTACTAGGATTGTGAATGTCCTCTAGTACATTCTGATAATTTCACAAATTTTAGGCGTAATTATACAAGAAACTTCCTTTCTAAAAGGCCAAATTTTGACGTCTTAAGCACGATATAATACCTTGTTATTTATTGAAAATAAGTCCATTACCTATAATAATATCATATTTAAAAAAACTAAACTATGATATATATCATGAAAGCAGCTAACAAGTCAAACTAAATTTTATTAACGTTTATTTAACAAAATTCTTAGATTATGAAAACAACAAAGAGTAGCTTTTTAATTTTTGCTTTACTAGCTTTTGTATTGCAAAGTTGTACACACGATGTATATACAGATCCGCAAGCATCGATTAAAGACGCCTATGATAACGCAGATGCTGTTAATGGCGCGAAATTATTCACCAATTTCGAACACGTTGATGCAGGATGGCCCGCGGTAACCCAAGCCGATATTGATGCAGATGCCTCTTTAGCGGGGCTTTTAGGATGGCCCAATCCTAAATTTGCGAGTGACCCCACCATAAACATTATGGATATTGCGACTCCACCAACCGGATCTGCACAAAAAAACAGAAGTTTTTATTCTTGTGTAGGTTGTCACGCTGTTGATGGAATGGGTCGTGACGAAGTGGGTAACAAAACAAAAGTTGCTATTGCGCAACCTGATTTTGCGATCAGCCACTTAAGAGATTGTAAAACATGGGACATTACCACTTTATTCAACAAAATTAAAAATGTAGGAGGACGACAAATAGATCCTACCAAAACTGCCAATGGTCTAGATCTTACTTTAGGTGGACAAACACACCCCGACTATAGTAGAATTCTAACCGATGAAAAAATTTGGGACTTAGTAAAATGGCTAAAAGAAGGTGCTATTTACAATGAAAGTACCACAGAAAACCCAGGGGGCGATTTGTATACTGTCACCACATCAGGGGTTTATGCAGTGCCTCAAACGGTTCCAGCACCGTATGCAGCATTTTCAAATTTGGGTGGTGTGGATGGCGATGAAGTTGCCGGAAATGCTATTTATATTGCGAGATGTGTCGTTTGTCATGGTCTCGATGGACACGGAACTACCAATGCGCAAGGACCACACTTAGGTTTAGGTGAAGTGAACGGAACTGGTGGCGCCAATGCAACCATACCCGGAACTACAAGCAAAAAATATGGTATCGGTCCGTTCATGAGATACCGAACTCCAGATGGGATATTGAAAATTATCGCTGGTCAATTCGGAACTACACCTTGGATGACTTCTACTCCAATTACCAGAGAGGAAATGAAAAATTTACTAAAAGCATTTAGCAACACTTCTAGATTTCCTGACTTCGACACAGCTCTTCCTAATCCTTAAACAAGGTAAAATTACAAGGATTAAGAAACTTATATAAATAATCAAAAACACATAAAATGAAAAAAATATTTCAATTCCTAAGCATAATGTCTTTGAGCTTGCTAGCTAGTTCTTGCTATAAAGATGTACTCCCTGAACCACCAGCATTAGCAGCGGTCTCTTATAAAAAAGACGTTCAGAACTTGTTCAATAAGAATTGTGTTGGCTGTCACAAAGGCGCTGCCAATACCGATCCGAATTTGACCATTGGAAATTCTTATACTTCCTTAACGGCTTTAACAGATGAAGGTGAAGTATTTGTGGTTCCCAACAACGCTTCTCAAAGTATTTTATTCCGAGTTTTAAAAGGCGACGGTTTTGCTCAAATGCCTCCTAATGGCGCTTTGAGTCAAAGTAAAATAAAAATGATCGAAAAGTGGATTAACGACGGTGCACTGAATAATTAATTACAAAAAAGAAATCATGAAACTAATTAAATCAATTTTTATATCAGTGTTAGTGTTGCCAATGTGGATTACCGCTCAAGAAAGTAAAGATTCTGTGGCTCCCGCAAGCAAAACAAAACTAGAACGTGCGGCTTTTGAAAGCAGCGCCTTAATCGACAACCAAACCAATGTAGTGTATACTAAAGGAACTATAGAATTTACTATGAATCACCGATTCGGTTTGGTCAACGGCACCAACGACATGATTGGTATCTGGGCTCCCGCAAACATTCGTTTGGGCTTGACCTATTCGATTACCAATTGCATTGCCGTGGGATTGGGTGCTAGTAAAGACAATCGCTTTCTCGACTTTAATTTAAAAGGAGCGCTATTGAAACAAACTCGCGACAACCACATGCCTATCAGTGTCACTTTTTATGGCAATGCTGTCCGAAGCGATCTTCCTAAAAGCACGTTCAAAAATGATTCCGACCGCTTTTCGTTCTTTAGTCAATTGATTATTGCTCGACGCTTTAGCCGCAACATTTCCGTTTTGGTGGCGCCAAGCGTTTCGCACTACAACTATATCGAACGCCCAATGAAAGGCGATGTGTTTGCAACAACTATAGGTGGAAGAGTAAAAATTACACCATCAGCCGCCGTGATTGTCGAATCTACGATTCCAATTTCTACTTATAAAGGAAGCAATGATATCAAACCCGGAATCGGATTGGGCTTGGAATATTCCACAGGTTCTCACGCTTTCCAATTGTTTGTGACCAACTATAAAGGGATCATGCCACAACAAAACATTGTGTTCAATCAAAACGACTTTTTTAGAAGCCAATACATGATCGGATTTAACATTACCCGTTTGTGGCACATGTAATTTGAAAAATATGGAAGATTCTAATAAAAAAACCACTACTTCAATTAGCAGGAGAGGATTTTTACCACTACTCGGTAGTGGTTTAATCCTCCCTTTGTTTGGTTTTGATAAGCCTGCAAAAGCAATTTCCGAGGATAATGAAGAATATCAAACGCTTTTAAAACCTGACGGAACTACTGTTCGAGTTAAGAAAAGTGTGTTGGCCAATTCCAAAATCATTGAAAAAAATATCTCCAACAAATCCCTTTTGGGGTGGTTGAAAAACAAATAAGGTCATGGAAGAACAACACCAACCCTCCAAAAGAAAATTCTTCGAACTAGGAATTAAGTTCGGATTACTAGCTACCGCCGGAACTGTAATAGCCACTAAAGCATTTGCCGGAGAAGATTCTGAAGAAACCGTAGAATTAATGTCTACCGATGGAACCTTAATGCAAGTACCTGTCTCCGAAGTCCAAGAAGTTTCTATCAAGCCTTCAGGATACAATCCAAGAGTAGGTTTTCCTGGTAAAAAGTTTGTCATGGTTGTCGATTTAGCCAAATGTAAAAACGCCTTGAAATGCCAAAATGCTTGCAACAAAGGGCATTACATCACGGGCGAAAATGCATGGCTCAAAGTATACAAGATGCAAGAATCGGAAGAGACAGCACCTTACTTCATGCCTACACAATGCCAACACTGTGACAAACCACCTTGCGTAAAAGTATGTCCTGTCGACGCCACTTTCAAACGAGAAGATGGTATTGTCTTAATTGACAACGAACGTTGCATCGGTTGTCGTTTTTGTATGGCCGCTTGCCCCTATTCCATTCGAGTCTTCAATTGGAACGAACCCGAGCAAGGTGTTATCGAAAACAAAGCCGAGTACACTCCCGATTTTTGTGGAGAACCAAGCGTAAAAGGTACTGTGGACAAATGTGATTTTTGCCCTCATCAAATTGTAAAAGGCGAACTTCCGTTTTGTGTTCAAGCGTGTCCGAATGACGTATTTGCTTTTGGCGATATGTATGAAGATGCCGTGACCAATGGTAGTGGCGAAACCTTTCAATTGAGTAAGCTTTTAAAAGACCGTGCCGGCCATCGTTTAATGGAAGGTTTAGGAACAGAACCATCAGTGTTTTATTTGCCTCCTGTTGATCGCTCTGGAGATTTTGAAGAAGGTTTGAAAAACTTCAATGGATACGAATCTGTTCATAAAAAAGACCAGCCATGAATAAAGAATATGAAAAATTAATCAACGACTTGGCTCCCAAAAAATTTGGGAAACTCGGTCAAATTTGGGTAGGCTTCTTAGTAGTGGTGATTTTATGCGCGTTGTATGCCTACTCGGTGCAACTAAGAAAAGGATTGGGAATTACTAATATGCGCGATTACGCTTTGTGGGGCGTGTACATTTCTAACTTTGTATTTTTCGTAGCTATTAGTTTGGTGGGTTCCTTAGTAACAGCCATCCTACGATTATCGGGTGCTACATGGAGTACGCCACTAACTAGAATCTCGGAAGTCATTGCCGTAGCAGCCATTATTATGGCGGGTTTAACCATCATTATCGATATGGGGCGTCCTGAAAGAATTTACAATATCTTTTTACACGGTCGATTGCAATCGCCCATTATTTGGGATGTTTTGGTAATTTCTACTTATCTAGTAATCAGTCTCATGCTTTTATTTTACCCTTTATTACCTGACTTCGCTATTCTTAAAAAACACTTTATCAAACAACCTAAATTGAGTAAATGGTACGGAATGCTTTCCTTGAATTGGACAGGAAACAAAGAGCAAGAACGTATTTACAACAAATCCATTCACACTTTATCGGTTTTAATTATTCCTGTGGCTTTCGGAATTCACACTGTAACCGCGTGGTTGTTTGCTACTACGTATCGTCCTGGTTGGGACAGTTCTAACTTTGGCCCCTATTTTATCGCGGGCGCCTTTGTTGCTGGTGCGGGCGCTGTAGTTGTCATTATGTATGTATTGCGGAAAATATATCACTTGGAAGCGTACATTACCGACATGCATTTTGATAAAATGGGACAATTACTAGTGCTGTTGTGCTTGGTATATTTGTACTTTAATGTGAATGAATATTTGGTTCCCGCCTATAAAACTACTACGGAAGAAGCCAATCATTTATACGAATTGTTTTTCGGAAGTTATGCCTTGCTTTTTTGGACGGTCATTATTGGTGGATTAATCGTACCAGTTTTGGTTCTTATTTTTCCAAAAGGCAGAAAACCATTGCCACTATTTATCGTTGGCATTCTAGTTGTCGTCGGTGCTTGGTGGAAACGTTTTATTATTGTAACGCCCACATTATTGCATCCTTTTTTACCCATTCAAGGCGTTCCAAAATCTTGGCATAGCTACTTCCCAAGTGGCTTAGAGTGGACAATCACGTTTGGAACCTTAGCCTCGGCACTGTTGATTATGACGTTGCTCTTTCGCTATTTACCTATCATTCCCATTCATGAAACCGCCGAAGAAAAAGGATTGATAAGAACCCATAAATCAGAAGTTTTATGAAACGATTTACCATTTCATTCGATCAAAGAATCATCATAACCTTACTCACGTTCCTTTTGCTTACTGGAACATCGAGTTTTGGGCAGGACGATAAGAAAAGCGTAAGCCTGACGGTACAGCATTTCAAAATCATGAAAGAGAATTCCTATTTGACTGTAGACGCTAAATCCAAAGGAAAAAATGGATTTGAACCGTGCAAAAATGTATTCTTTGGAATTTATAAAACCGATACTACAGGAGTAGTGGCTGATCTGAAAATTGGAGCAGTGCGAACCAATAAAAGTGGCAAAGCGAAATTTACAATTCCGCCTAGTTTTTTAGGCACTTCGGAATCGTATAAAGTAAGATTGGAAAACGATAAGATCTATGAAGACACGGACGAAAGCGCTTCTGTTTCCAACGCGACTATTACCGCTTTTATTGAAAAAAACGACAGTACTTATACGCTAAAAGCGCAAGTGCTTAATGCCACCAATAAACCTATTGCAGAAGAAACATTAAAAGTGGGATTAAAACGGTTGTTTGGAAACTTAGCCGTTGGTGGCGAAGACAGTTATACCACCGATGCTGACGGCTCGATTACTGTTCCAATTGAAAAAGGATACACCGGAATTGATGGAAAACTAAACTTCCAAGTTTCCATTGATGAAAGTGATACTTATGGAACCATCATTGCAAACGTCAATGTTGATTTTGGAAAACCAATCGAGGATCGATCTACCTTCAACCAACGTACCATGTGGTCACCTCCAAATAAAACACCTCTATTTTTACTAATTATTCCGAATGTGATCTTGATTGGTATCTGGTCAATATTGGTGCTTCTTGTTATTAATCTGTTCAAAATCTATAAATCTAAAAATTAATTACTCATGCGAAATTTAAAATCATTGGCACTTCTCGGACTGGTTTCCTTTGTGCTTTTTTCATTTACTATTTTAATCCAAGGAAAAGTTTGGGATGTTCCGGCGAAATACAAAACCATGAAAAACCCAACCGATCTGAAAGACAAAGAGGGAGCCAACGAGGGCAAAGCGCTTTTCGTCAAACAATGCACTTCTTGTCACGGTAAAAAAGGCTTGGGAGATGGATCTAAAGCTCCAGAATTGAAAGGCGATTTAGGAGATTTCTCGTCTCCCGCAACTCAAAAAGAAACCGACGGTGAATTGTTCTACAAAATTACCGAAGGACGAGGCGATATGCCATCGTTTAAGAAAAAAATTCCAGAAGATGAAGATCGTTGGTTAGTGGTCAACTATCTAAGAACTTTGAAAAAATAAACTCCAATCACTAATTGTAAAAAAGCCTCCCGTTGCAAAATGAGAGGCTTTTTTTATACTATTTTCCTGATTTAATATTCTCTATGAATTGATCAAACAAATAACTGGAATCGTGCGGACCAGGGCTAGCTTCTGGATGGTATTGCACTGAAAAGCAATTCTTCGATTTCATTCGCATCCCGGCAACGGTTTCGTCGTTTAGGTGCAAATGGGTAATCTCCAAATCGGGATGATTTTCTAGCGCTTCTTTATCCACAGCGAACCCGTGATTTTGCGATGTAATTTCTCCTTTACCAGTCATTAAGTCCTTTACAGGATGATTGATACCTCGATGACCGTTGAACATTTTGTAGGTCGGAATTCCATTCGCTAGTGCAATAACTTGATGTCCTAGACAAATCCCGAATAGTGGTTTATTGTTTTGGATAATTTCTTTTGCCACTTGAATGGCTCCCAAAAGCGGATCGGGATCACCAGGACCGTTGGATAAGAAATACCCGTCAGGGTTGAATTCGGCTAAGTCTTTAAAAGTGGCGTCGTATGGAAACACTTTAATATAACAATCGCGTTTGGCCAAGTTCCGAAGAATATTGGTTTTTATTCCCAAATCTAAGGCTGAAATTTTATAAGTTGCCTTTTCATTTCCGAAGAAATACGGCTCTTTTGTAGAGACTTTGGAAGCGAGTTCCAAGCCTTTCATATCGGGTACTTTTGCTAATTGTTGTTTTAAATCTTCAAGAGAAGTACCGTCGGTGCAAATTACAGCATTCATGGCACCGTGATCTCGAATATAACTGACTAAGGCCCGCGTATCGACATCTGAAATGCAGATAAGATTTTGTTTTGCAAAATAGTCTTCTAGACTACCGGACGCGTCTGGTCGGGAATAATTGAAGCTGAAGTTTTTGCAAACCAATCCGGAAATCTTAATAGAATCGGATTCGATTTCTTTGTCGTTGACACCGTAGTTTCCGATGTGTGGATTGGTGGCGACCATGATTTGTCCAAAATAAGACGGATCGGTAAAGATTTCTTGGTAGCCTGTCATACCGGTGTTGAAGCAGACTTCCCCAAAACTAGTTCCGGAAATGCCGATGGACTTCCCGTGAAAAATGGTGCCATCACTTAGTAGGAGTATGGCAGGTTGTCGTGTGGTGTAGTTCATGTGGTTGTGTTGTTGTTGTGCAAATTTATTTTTTTTACCGCAAAGGACGCAAAGTTTTAACGCAAAGATTCGCAAAGGTTATGAACAAGTTGCTGAACACTTCGGGTGCCCTAGCCCAGATTGCAGCGGCATCCTTTTGCTGGCTTCTTTAGCCAGCAAAAGATATAGCGGAAAGCTGGAAATAGCTCCTAAAAAAAAGCAAAAAAAAAGGACAAACTTTAAAAGTTTATCCTTGATTTTATTAGAATGATGAATGTCATTATTCTGCTTTTTCTTCGGTGTCTTCAGCAGCTGGAGCTTCAGGAGCTTCTGCTTGCGGAGTTTCAACGATTGGAGCTTCCACTTCTGGAGTTGTTTCTTCAACAACAGCTTCTGCTTTTGGCTCTTCTGCTTTCGCTGCAGGAGCTTCTGCTTTTGGAGCTGCCGTAGTAGCACCTTTAGCTTTGCTTCCACCACGACGGCTTTTCGCTTTTTTCTCTTCTTTTTTACCACCGTTGTATAGTTCGTTGAAATCTACCAATTCGATCATTGCCATATCGGCATTATCTCCTAAACGATTTCCAACTTTGATGATACGAGTATAACCACCTGGACGATCTCCCACTTTAGCAGCTACGTCTCTGAACAAGTCAGTTACCGCATATTTGCTACGCAAGTATGAAAAACAGATACGACGATTGTGAGTAGTATCTTCTTTTGATTTTGTAATCAGCGGCTCAACGAATTGTTTTAACGCTTTGGCTTTAGCGACAGTGGTGTTAATACGTTTGTGCTCGATTAGAGAACAAGCCATATTGGCAAGCATTGCTGCTCTGTGACCCTTTTGTCTGCTTAAGTGATTGAATTTTTTTCCGTGTCTCATGACGTGTTTTTTAAAACTTCATCTTGCTACAATCCGCTTTGGAGAGCAAAATATGAAGTCATTTATTCTTTATCTAATTTGTATTTGGCTAAGTCCATTCCGAAGGTCAAATTCTTAACAGCGACCAATTCGTCTAATTCTGTTAACGATTTTTTACCGAAATTACGGAACTTCATCAAGTCGTTTTTGTTGAAAGATACTAAGTCTCCAAGAGTATCTACTTCAGCAGCTTTCAAACAGTTTAGCGCTCTTACGGATAGATCCATATCGACTAATTTCGTTTTAAGCAATTGACGCATGTGCAAAGATTCTTCGTCGTAAGACTCCGTTTGTGCAATTTCGTCAGCTTCTAAAGTAATTCTTTCGTCAGAAAACAACATAAAGTGGTGAATTAGCACTTTCGCAGCTTCAGTTAAAGCATCTTTTGGATTGATAGAACCATCAGTTTTGATTTCAAAAACTAATTTTTCATAATCTGTTTTTTGCTCTACACGGAAATTTTCAATGGCATATTTTACGTTTTTGATTGGCGTAAAAATAGAATCCGTGAAAATAGTTCCGATCGCTGCGTTTTGTTTTTTATTTTCTTCTGCAGGTACATACCCTCTTCCTTTTTCAATAGTTAATTCAAAATTTAATTTGATTTTGCTATCTAAATTACAGATCACTAGTTCTGGATTCAAAACTTGGAAACCTGAAATAAATTTTTGGAAATCACCAGCAGTAAGTTGGTCTTTACCAGTAACAGAAATGGTTACAGCTTCGTTATCTACGTCTTCAATTTGACGTTTGAAACGCACTTGCTTCAAGTTCAAAATGATTTCTGTAACGTCTTCAACAACTCCTGAAATAGTAGAAAATTCGTGGTCTACACCTTCAATTCGAACAGAGGTAATGGCATATCCTTCTAAAGCGGAAAGCATTACTCTTCTAAGTGCATTACCAACGGTCAATCCGTAACCAGGTTCTAAAGGTCTAAATTCAAATTTACCTTCAAAATCGGTTGAATCGATCATGATAACTTTATCGGGCTTCTGAAAATTAAATATTGCCATAATTTCGACTAAGTCAATTATTATTTGTTGTACAATTCGACGATTAACTGCTCTTTAATATTTTCTGGAATTTGCAATCTTGCAGGTACCGAAACAAAAACACCTTCTTTAGTATCGTTGTTCCAAGTAATCCATTCGTATACGTGAGAAGAATTCGCTAAAGATCTTTCGATAGCTTCCACCGATTTTGATTTTTCACGAACTGCTACTTTATCACCTGGTTTCAAGTGATAAGAAGGAATGTTTACTACTTCACCGTTAACGGTAATGTGACGGTGAGAAACGATTTGACGAGCACCTCTTCTAGAAGGAGCGATACCCATTCTGAATACTACGTTGTCTAATCTAGCTTCACACAATTGTAAAAGGATTTCCCCAGTTACACCTTTAGATGCAGATGCTTTTTCGAATAAATTTCGGAATTGTTTTTCTAAAATTCCATAAGAATATTTAGCTTTTTGCTTTTCCATTAACTGGACAGCGTACTCCGATTTTTTACCTCTTTTTTTAGCCATCCCGTGTTGTCCAGGTGGATAATTTCTTTTTTCGAAGGATTTGTCATCTCCGAAAATTGCTTCGCCAAATTTACGAGCGATTTTGGTTTTTGGACCAGTATATCTTGCCATTTTAAAAAATTTAAGGTAGTGGTTATGAATTCAGGTCATATCCTCCGATAACCGTACAATCTACCTAGGTTATACTATTAAATAAATATTTAGACTCTTCTTCTTTTTGGAGGTCTACATCCATTGTGAGGCATTGGAGTAACGTCAATGATTTCAGTTACTTCTACTCCGCTGTTGTGCAAAGAACGAATCGCAGACTCACGTCCGTTTCCTGGTCCTTTTACATACACTTTTACTTTTTTAAGTCCAGCCTCTAACGCTACTTTACTACAATCTTCAGCTGCCATTTGAGCGGCATACGGAGTATTCTTTTTAGAACCTCTGAATCCCATTTTACCAGCTGACGACCAAGAAATAACTTCACCTTTTTTGTTAGTTAACGAAATGATGATGTTGTTAAAAGTGGCACTAATATGAGCTTCACCCGTTGATTCAACGATAACTTTACGTTTTTTTGTTGTTGCTTTAGCCATATTACTTATTATTTAGTTGCTTTTTTCTTGTTCGCAACAGTTTTTCTTTTACCTTTTCTTGTTCTAGAGTTGTTCTTAGTTCTTTGTCCGCGCAATGGCAAACCAGATCTGTGACGTATTCCTCTATAACATCCGATGTCCATTAAACGTTTGATGTTTAAAGAAACTTCTGAACGTAGTTCACCTTCAATTTTGTAGTATGATACAGCCTCCCGGATTGCTCCAATTTGGTCATCATTCCAATCTTGAACTTTAATGTCTTCGCTAACGTTGGCTTTTGCCAATACTTCTATAGCTCGGCTTCTACCTACTCCGAAGATGTAAGTTAAAGCGATAACTCCTCTTTTGTTTTTTGGGATGTCTACCCCTGCTATTCTTGCCATAACTATCCTTGTCTTTGTTTAAATCTAGGATTCTTTTTGTTGATTACGTATAATCTGCCTTTTCTTCGTACAATCTTGCACTCGGCACTTCTTTTTTTAACTGATGCTCTTACTTTCATTGTAATATTTTTAATATCTATAAGTAATTCTTGCTTTAGACAAATCGTAAGGGCTCATTTCCAGTTTCACTTTATCACCAGGTAATAACTTGATGTAATGCATTCGCATTTTTCCTGAAATATGGGCAATTACTATGTGTCCATTTTCTAATTCTACACGGAACATGGCATTGGATAATGCTTCAATGATGGATCCGTCTTGTTCTATTGCTGATTGTTTCGCCATAAAAATTAAGCTACTGCTTTTCTATTTTTACCACTTTTCATCAAACCGTCGTAGTGCTTGTTTAATAAGTAGGAGTTAATTTGTTGAATCGTATCGATTGCAACACCCACCATGATTATTAATGAAGTACCACCAAAAAACATAGCCCATGATTGTTGTACATCAAATACATTTACTACAATCGCTGGGAACACAGCAATCAGAGCTAGAAATAATGAACCTGGAAAAGTAATCAAGGACATGATATGATCTAGAAAATCTGAGGTATCTATACCAGGCTTAATTCCCGGAATAAAACCACCGCTTCTTTTCAAATCATCTGCCATTTTGTTTGTAGGAACTGTAATTGCTGTGTAGAAGAAGGTAAAAATTACGATCAACGACGCAAACACTAAACAATACCAAAAACCAAAAATATTACTGAAAGCACCTGCAACGGATTGTGATGCTTCTGATTTTGATAAACCGGCCAATGCCGCTGGAATAAACATAATGGCTTGCGCAAAGATGATAGGCATTACTCCTGATGCATTCAATTTCAATGGAATCCATTGTCTGTTTCCTCCCATCATGTCCTGTTCGAAATCACCAGTTGTTGTACGACGAGCGTATTGTACCGGTATTTTTCTCACAGCCATTACTAAAAGAACACATGCTATGATCACTAACAACCAAATGATAATTTCGATAACCAATAACATTGGTCCTCCGTTGTTGTTAGTTACTCTAGTAGTGAACTCCTGAATGAATGCTTGTGGAAGTCTAGCCAAAATTCCAACCATAATTAATAAGGAGATTCCGTTTCCAATTCCTTTGTCTGTAATTTTCTCCCCCAACCACATGGCGAAAATAGTACCCGTAGTTAAGATTAATACAGACGAGAATAAGAATGCAAATGAATCAAATCCTAATAAGAAGGCGCTGTTTGGTAACGTTCTATATAGGTTATAGATATAACCAGGACCTTGAACAAGGGTAATTAAAATAGTTAACCAACGTGTAATTTGGTTGATTTTCTTTCTACCACTTTCTCCGTCTTTTTGTAATTTTTGCAAATAAGGAATCGCAATTCCCATTAACTGTACTACAATAGATGCAGAAATGTAAGGCATAATTCCTAGCGCGAATACGGAAGCTTTCGAGAAAGCACCGCCCGTAAACATATCTAGAATTGAACCAATACCATTCTTGGTTTGACCCGCTAAACTGTGTAATTGCGTAGCATCAATACCTGGAAGAGTCACGTGGGCTCCAAAACGATATACTAAAAGCAAACCTAAAGTAATTAGGATTCTGTTTTTTAGTTCCTCGATTTTCCAAACATTGGCTAATGATTCAAAAAATTTCTTCATCTTACTATAAGAATTATAGGGTTACAGCTTCTCCTCCAGCAGCTTCGATAGCGGCTTTTGCAGTTGCAGTAAATTTGTGAGCAGATACTTTCAATTTCGCTTTCAATTCGCCTCTACCTAAAATCTTAACGATTTCATTTTTCGTAGCCAAACGATTGATAACATAAACTGACATGTCAACTGTATCGGTAACGATTCCGTTATCAACTAACAATTGTAAGGTATCTAAATTTACACCTTCGTATTCTTTACGATTGATGTTCGTGAAACCAAACTTAGGCACACGTCTTTGCAAAGGCATTTGACCTCCTTCAAAACCAATCTTTTTAGAATAACCAGAACGAGATTTTGCTCCTTTGTGACCACGTGCAGCGGTACCACCTTTTCCAGAACCTTCTCCTCTACCTAATCTTTTATTCTGATTGTGTGTAGAACCTTCAGCAGGTTGTAAGTTACTTAAATTCATAACGTATTTGTTATTTAGCTTCCTCGACAGAAACTAAGTGTTTAACTTTATTTATCATTCCAAGGATAGTTGGATTGGAATCATGTTCTACAACTTGACCCATTTTACGCAGACCTAAAGCTTCCAAACCTCTCTTTTGAGTTAGAGGACAGTTGATTTTGCTCTTTACTTGTTTTACTAATAATTTAGCCATAATTTCCTTGAATTAACCTTTAAAAACTTTTTCTAAGGAAACGCCTCTTTGTTTTGCAACAGTATAAGCGCTTCTCATTTGTAACAAAGCATCAAAAGTTGCTTTAACTACGTTGTGTGGATTAGATGATCCTTGAGATTTCGACAATACATCGTGAATTCCTACTGATTCTAATACGGAACGAACCGCACCACCAGCAATAACTCCCGTACCATGCGATGCAGGAATTAAAAATACACGCGCACCACCAAATTTACCTTTTTGTTCGTGAGGAACTGATTGTCCGTTCAAAGGAATTTTTACTAAATTTTTCTTTGCATCTTCTACTGCTTTCGCAATAGCTTCTGAAACGTCTTTAGATTTTCCTAAACCGTGACCAACCACTCCGTTCTCGTCTCCTACTACTACAATGGCAGAAAAGCCAAATGCTCTACCCCCTTTTGTAACTTTAGTAACACGATTTACACTCACCAAACGATCCTTCAATTCCAGACCACTTGGCTTTACTAGCTCTATATTCTTGTATTTGCTATTAGACATACTATATTAGAATTTAAGTCCGGCTGCTCTCGCACCTTCTGCTAATGATTGAATACGACCGTGATACAAATAACCTCCTCTATCGAACGTTACTGTTTCTATCCCAGCTTTTAACGCTTTTTCAGCTACAAGTTTTCCAACTGCAGCAGCTACTTCTACGTTTGTACCTTTACTTACTCCTTTTTCTCTTGAAGATGCAGCTAATAAAGTTACTCCATTCACATCATCAATGAGTTGTGCGTAGATTTCTTTATTACTTCTGAATACTGAAAGTCTTGGTTTCGTAGCATTACCACTTACAATCTTTCTAATTCTGAATCTAATTCTCTGTCTTCTATCAGATTTTGTTAATGACATAATCTTATTGTTTTTTAAGCGGATTTACCAGCTTTTCTTCTTAATACTTCACCTACGAATTTAACACCTTTTCCTTTGTAAGGTTCTGGTTTACGGAAACCTCTGATTTTCGCAGCTACCTGACCTAACAATTGTTTATCAAAAGAAGTTAATTTTACAATTGGATTCTTTCCTTTTTCAGAAATTGTTTCCAATTTTACTTCGGATGCAACTTCTAAAACAATATTGTGAGAATATCCTAAAGCTAAATCCAATTTCTGACCTTGATTAGAAGCTCTATAACCAACTCCTATCAATTCTAATTCTTTAGTAAAACCTTCTGAAACACCCACTATCATATTATTGATTAATGATCTGTACAAACCGTGTTTTGCTCTTTGATCTTTATGATCAGAAGGACGCTCTAAAGTGATTACGCCTTCTTCAATAGTTACAGTGATATCGCTATACTCCTGTGTTAATTGACCTAATTTCCCTTTTACAGTAACAATATTGTCGTTTACTTCAACAGTTACACCAGCAGGAATTGTGATTGGATTTTTTCCTATTCTTGACATCGTTAGCTATTTTTTAGTATACGTAACAAATTACTTCACCACCAACATTAAGTTGTTTGGCTTGTTTTCCAGTCATCAAACCTTTTGATGTAGAAACAATCGCAATACCTAACCCGTTAAGGATTCTTGGTAAGTTAGAAGCACCTGCATACTTACGTAAACCTGGCTTACTAATTCTTTGGATATCTTTAATTACAGGCTCTTTAGTATCTTTATCGTACTTCAAAGCAATTTTGATAGACCCCTGAACAGCGTTGTCTTCAAATTTGTAACTCAAGATATAACCTTGATCAAATAAGATCTTAGTGATTTCTTTTTTTAGATTAGATGCAGGAATCTCTACAACTTTGTGGTTTGCGGCCACAGCGTTCCGTACTCTTGTCAAATAATCCGCAATAGGATCTGTATACATATTTATTAAATTGCGGCGACGGTTTTCAACAAAACTATTCTGTTGAACCTGAAGCCATTAAACTCTATTTGAAAGCAGATAATTGTACTTCTGCGGCTAAAAGCTGGCAAATGTACAATTATCTGCTGAAATAAACTAGCTTACCAGCTGGCTTTTTTTACTCCCGGTATCAATCCGTTATTAGCCATTTCGCGGAACGTAACACGTGAAATACCAAATTGACGCATATACCCTCTTGGTCTTCCTGTTAATTTGCAACGGTTGTGCATACGAACTGGTGAAGCATTTTTAGGTAATTTTTGTAAGCCTTCGTAATCCTTAGCTTCTAACAAAGCCTTTCTTTTCTCAGCATACTTCGCTACCGTTTTCTCTCTTTTAACCTCGCGGGCTTTCATTGATTCTTTAGCCATATCTTAATTCTTTTTAAAAGGTAAACCTAATTCAGCCAATAATGATTTTGCTTCTTTATCGGTTTTAGCATTGGTAACGAACGAAATATCCATTCCTGAAATTTTATTCACTTTATCAATATCAATTTCTGGGAAAATGATTTGTTCTAAAACACCAAGGTTGTAGTTTCCTCTTCCGTCAAAACCTGTAGCTTTGATACCGTTAAAGTCTCTTACACGTGGTAAAGCAGAAGTTACTAATCTATCCAAGAATTCATACATTTTATCGCCACGCAAAGTTACTTTAGCACCAATTGGCATTCCTTTTCTCAATTTGAATGACGCAACGTCTTTCTTAGAGATTGTAGATACCGCTTTTTGTCCAGTTATCTTTGTTAATTCCTCAACTGCATAGTCGATTAATTTTTTGTCAGATACTGCTGCACCAACTCCTTTACTCAAAACGATTTTTTCCAATTTTGGAACTTGCATTACGTTTTTGTAACCGAATTCTTCTTTAAGAGCAGAGATCACTCTGGTCTTATACTCTTCTTTTAGTCTAGGTATATAAGCCATCACTATAGTACTTGATTAGATTTTTTTGAAAATCTTACTTTTTTATCTCCTTCTACTTTCATTCCAACTTTAGTTGCCGTTTTTGATTTTGGATCAATCAAGGCAAGGTTAGAAATATGTATTGGAGCTTCTTTCTTAACGATTCCTCCTTGAGGGCTTTTTGCAGATGGTTTCGTATGTTTCGATACCATGTTTACACCTTCAACGATCGCTTTATTCTTCTCACGATCTACTCTTAAAACTTTACCTTCAGATCCTTTGTGATCTCCAGCAATAACTTTTACAGTATCCCCTGATTTTATTTTTAGCTTTATCATCTCTTAAAAATTAAAGCACTTCTGGTGCTAATGATACAATCTTCATGAATTGTTTTTCACGAAGTTCTCTTGCTACTGGACCAAAAACACGAGTTCCTCTCATTTCTCCTGCAGCATTCAAAAGAACACATGCATTGTCATCGAAACGGATATAAGAACCATCGGCTCTTCTCACTTCTTTTTTGGTACGTACAACCACTGCAGTTGAAACCGCTCCTTTTTTAACGTTCCCGTTAGGAGTGGCATCTTTAATAGATACTACAATCTTGTCTCCAACAGAGGCATACCGTCTTTTGGTACCTCCTAAAACACGGATAGTTAAAACTTCTTTAGCTCCTGTGTTATCTGCTACTTTTAGTCTTGATTCTTGTTGTACCATAATTATTTAGCTCTTTCTAAGATTTCAACTAATCTCCAACATTTTGTTTTACTTAAAGGGCGAGTTTCGCTGATCTTCACAGTATCTCCAATGTTACAGTCATTTTTTTCGTCGTGTGCGTGATACTTTTTAGTTTTCAACACGAACTTACCGTATAATGGGTGTTTTACTTTAGTTACTTGTGCAACAACAATAGACTTGTCCATTTTGTTCGATGTAACTACACCTATTCTTTCTTTTCTTAAATTTCTTTTATCTTCCATTTTGCAGAATACAATTATTGTAGCTCTCTTTTAGTTAACTCGGTAGCTAATCTCGCAACTGTTCTTCTCACACTTCTAATTTGAAGTGGATTCTCAATTGGAGAAATCGCATGAGCCATTTTTAGGTCGGCATATGTTTTCTTAGTTTGACTAAGTTTCTCTTGCAACTCCGCTGCAGAAAGATCTTTTATTTCTGATTGTTTCATAATAAATTTAAATTATGCTTCGAAATCTCTAGCTACGACGAATTTAGTTTTTACTGGAAGTTTTTGAGCTGCAAGACGTAACGCCTCTTTTGCAACTGACAAAGGTACTCCTCCAACTTCAAACATAATTCTTCCGGGTCTAACAACAGCAGCCCAATATTCAACGGCTCCTTTTCCTTTACCCATACGTACTTCAAGCGGTTTCTTGGTGATTGGTTTGTCTGGGAAAATTTTGATCCATAATTGACCTTCTCTTTTCATGTAACGAGTTGCAGCGATACGCGCAGCCTCGATTTGACGTGATGTTAAAAACATTCCATCTTCATGAACCGATTTAATTCCAAACATTCCATTAGAAAGTTCATGCCCTCTTTGAGAGTTTCCTTTCATTTTACCTTTCTGTACCTTGCGGTATTTTGTTCTTTTAGGCTGTAACATTTTTCTTTACTTTTTTAAAAAATTTACTTTCTTTTACGGTCTCCTCCAGCTCCAGGTTTGCGGTCTTTGTTGAAAGGCTTTCTGTCTCCTCTTGGAGCATCGCTACCTTTACCACCACCTTGGCCTTGTTGTTTTTTGTCCATTCCTACAAGCGGAGAAAGATCTCTCTTTCCGTAAACTTCACCTTTCATGATCCACACTTTGATACCCATTCTACCATAAGTAGTATGTGCTTCAGCAAGTGCGTAGTCAATATCGGCTCTGAAAGTTGATAGAGGAATTCTACCTTCTTTGAAACCTTCTGAACGCGCCATCTCAGCACCATTCAAACGACCAGAGATTAAAACTTTGATACCTTCAGCGTTCATACGCATAGAGGCAGCAATAGCCATTTTAATCGCTCTTCTGTAAGAAATACGGCTTTCGATCTGACGAGCAATGCTAGTCGCAACTAGATAAGCATCAAGCTCAGGTCTTTTGATTTCAAAGATGTTGATTTGAACCTCTTTGTCAGTAATTTTTTTCAATTCCTCTTTCAACTTGTCTACCTCTTGGCCACCTTTTCCGATAATAATACCAGGTCTAGCAGTAGTGATAGTAACGGTTACAAGTTTCAAAGTTCTCTCAATGATTACTTTTGATACACTAGCTTTTGATAAACGGGCGTGGATGTACTTTCTGATTTTATAATCCTCGGCGATTTTGTCACCGTAATCATTTCCACCATACCAGTTAGAATCCCAACCTCTGATGATCCCAAGTCTGTTTCCAATTGGATTTGTCTTTTGTCCCATCTTAATTAATTGCTTTGTGTGTTATTGTTATCTCCTAATACGATTGTTACGTGATTAGAACGTTTTCTGATTCTGTGTGCACGACCTTGTGGAGCCGGACGAAGTCTTTTCAACATCATTCCACCGTCTACAGTAATAGTTTTTATAAACAAGCCTGCTTCAGAAACATTACCGTCAGCATTTTTCTGCTCCCAATTGTTGATGGCAGACAATACTAATTTCTCTAATTTTCTTGAAGCTTCTTTAGAGCTGAATCTTAAAATATTCAAAGCTCTTTCCACTTTCTGACCTCTTACCAAATCTGCTACTAAGCGCATTTTTCTAGGTGAAGTAGGGCAGTTATTCAATTTCGCGAAAGCAATAGACTTATTAGCCTCTTTTCTCGCATCTGCTGTTTCTCTTTTACGAACTCCCATTGCTTCTTATTTTTTACCTTTATTTTTTGCTCCAGCATGACCTCTAAAAGATCTAGTTGGTGAAAACTCTCCTAATTTGTGACCTACCATGTTTTCTGTAACGTAAACTGGTACAAATTGACGACCATTGTGAACTGCGATAGTTTGCCCAACAAAGTCCGGGGTAATCATCGAAGCTCTAGACCATGTCTTTACCACTCCTTTGTTACCTTTTTCAATGTTTTCTTGAACTTTCTTGTCTAATTTATAGTGAACGAAAGGTCCTTTTTTTAATGAACGTGCCATATCTTATTATTTCTTTCTACGTTCTACGATATACTTGTTACTCGGGTTCTGTTTAGAACGGGTTCTGTAACCTTTTGCAGGTATACCCTTTCTAGAACGTGGATGACCTCCAGAAGAACGTCCTTCACCACCACCCATTGGGTGATCGACAGGGTTCATTGCAACCGGTCTTGTTCTTGGTCTTCTTCCTAACCATCTTGTTCTACCTGCTTTACCAGATACGATCAATTGGTGATCAGAGTTAGATACAGCTCCAATGGTAGCCGAACATGTCAACAAGATTAATCTTGTTTCACCAGAAGGCATTTTGATTGTTGCATACTTTCCATCTCTTGCCATTAATTGTGCGAATGTTCCAGCAGAACGAGCGATAACCGCTCCTTGTCCTGGACGTAATTCGATACAAGAAATTACAGTTCCTAATGGAATTTTACTCAATGGTAACGTGTTACCAATTTCAGGTTGCGCATCGGCTCCAGAAACTAATTTCTGACCCACTTGCAATCCGTTTTGAGCAATTACATAAGTTTTCTCACCATCAGCATAAGCTAATAAAGCGATAAACGCAGTACGATTTGGATCGTATTCGATCGATTTTACTGAAGCTGGAATTCCATCTTTAGTTCTTTTGAAATCGATGATACGATATCTCTGCTTGTGACCACCACCCGTATAACGCATGGTCATCTTTCCTTGACTATTTCTACCGCCTGAGTTTTTTATCGGTGCGATCAATGAACGCTCCGGCTTATCAGTTGTAATAGCGTCAAAACTATTCACAACTCTAAATCGCTGGCCCGGGGTAATAGGTTTTAATTTTCTAACTGACATAATGCTGCCTAAATTTATTAGATATTATTGTAAAAATCTATTGTTTCTCCTTCTTGTACTTGTACAATTGCTTTTTTGTAAGCATTTGTCTTTCCACTGATGAGACCACTTTTAGTATATTTTGTAGTTCTGTCCGGTCTTACGTTCATTGTGTTCACACTAAGAATAGTGACACCATAAGCAGCTTCAACAGCTTTCTTAATTTGCACTTTATTCGCTTTTCTGTCGACAACGAAACCGAACTGATTCAAAACCTCACTTTGTTTGGTTACTTTCTCAGTCACTATAGGTTTAATTATGATACTCATATCCTATTATTTACTTAAATTTTCTTCAATTCCTTCTAAAGAGCTTTCTAACAGAACTAAATTATTAGCATTTAAAATAGCGTAAGTGCTTAATTCTAAGTTACTTACCACGCTAGAGCTCTTTAAATTGCGTGAGGACAAATATACATTTTTATTTGACTCACCCAACACAAATAAAGATTTTTTGCTTTCCAATCCTAAAGCCTTCAAAACAGAGATGAAATTTTTAGTATTTGGTGTTTCGAAACTGAAATCTTCCAATACGATAATATTAGATTCTTTAGCTTTAATTGTAAAGGCAGATTTTCTAGCCAAACGTTTCAAGTTTTTATTCAATTTAAAAGAATAACTTCTTGGACGTGGTCCGAAAACGGTACCTCCACCTTTGAACAATGGACTCTTTTTACTACCCGCACGTGCAGTTCCTGTTCCTTTTTGCTTTTTAATCTTACGTGTACTTCCAGCAACTTCAGCTCTTTCTTTAGCTTTGTGAGTTCCTTGTCTTTGATTCGCTAAATATTGTTTAACGTCAAGATATACTGCGTGATTATTTGGCTCAATTGCATATACTGCATCAGAAAGTTGAACTTTTCTGCCAGTATCTTTTCCGGTTTTATCTAAAACTTTTACTTCCATTATTTCTGAATGATTACGTAAGAGTTTTTACATCCAGGAATACATCCCTTAATAACAAGTAGGTTCTTTTCAGCCACTACTTTTAAAACTCTAAGATTTTGTACTTTCACATTATCTCCACCCATTCTTCCAGCCATACGCATTCCTTTGAATACTCTAGATGGATAAGAAGAAGCTCCTACAGAACCTGGCGCTCTCAAACGGTTGTGTTGTCCGTGAGTTGCTTGTCCAACACCACCAAAACCGTGACGTTTAACAACCCCTTGGAAACCTTTTCCTTTTGATACACCTTGCACATCTACAAATTCGCCTTCAGCAAAAACATCAACTGTTAAAACTTCACCTAATTTGTACTCATTTTCAAATTGGAATTCAACGACTTTTTTCTTAGCTACAGTTCCTGCTTTTTTGAAGTGACCAATGGCCGCTTGCGTGGAATGTTTCTCGTTTTTGTCATCGAAACCAAGTTGCAACGCTTCATACCCGTCGACCTCTTTGGTTCTGACTTGGGTAACAACGCATGGTCCAGCTTCGATTACCGTACAAGGAATATTCTTCCCGTTCTCGTCGAAAATGCTAGTCATGCCGATCTTTCTACCAATTAACCCAGACATAATTATTATTTATTGATTATTAAAAAAATAGTACTCAGACATAAAATAGTACGTGCTAAAAAAAATCTTAGCACGCACTACTAAATCTTTATACTGAAAATTATACTTTAATTTCTACTTCAACTCCGCTTGGCAACTCTAATTTCATTAGAGCATCAATGGTTTTTGAAGAAGAAGAGTAAATGTCAATTAATCTCTTGTATGACATTACTTCAAATTGCTCTCTCGCTTTTTTGTTCACGTGTGGAGAACGCAATACGGTGAAAAGTTTTTTGTGAGTTGGCAACGGAATAGGTCCCGTTACAACAGCTCCAGTACTTTTTACTGTTTTTACAATCTTTTCAGCAGACTTGTCTACCAACATATGATCGTAAGATTTCAATTTTATTCTGATTTTTTGACTCATTTTCTTAAAAATTAAGCGGTTCCTTTTGCTTTTTTGATTACTGCTTCTGAAATATTAGAAGGCGTTTCAGCGTAGTGTGAAAATTCCATTGTTGATGTTGCTCTACCAGAAGACAATGTTCTTAAAGTAGTTACATAACCAAACATTTCAGATAATGGCACATCAGCTTTAATGGTTTTAGCACCAGCTCTGTCACCCATATCATTCACCTGACCTCTACGACGGTTGATATCACCAACGATATCTCCCATGTTTTCTTCTGGCGTAATCACTTCCATTTTCATGATCGGCTCTAAAATAATAGCACCAGCAGCTTTAGCTACTTCTCTATAACCCATTCTTGCCGCTAATTCAAATGATAAAGCATCAGAATCGACAGGGTGAAAAGATCCGTCTAATAAAGTTACTTTCAAACTATCTACTTGGTAACCCGCTAACGGACCAGTTTTCATAGCTTCTCTGAAACCTTTTTCAACAGAAGGAATATATTCTTTAGGAACGTTACCACCTTTTACTGCATTTACAAACTGCAATCCCACAGGCACTTTACCGTCAACTTCATCTGCTGGCTCAAGTACAAAAACGATATCACCGAATTTACCACGACCCCCAGATTGTTTTTTGTAGGTTTCTCTGTGTTGTGCTTTTTTAGTAAAAGCCTCTTTGTATTCTACTTGAGGTTCTCCTTGATTTACCTCTACTTTAAACTCACGTTTCATTCTATCCACCAAGATGTCTAAGTGTAACTCACCCATTCCTGAAATAATAGTTTGACCAGAAGCTTCATCAGTTCGAACTGTAAATGTTGGATCTTCTTCTGCTAATTTAGCCAAAGCCATACCCATTTTATCAACGTCAGCTTTAGTTTTAGGCTCAATAGCGATACCAATTACTGGCGCAGGGAATTTCATTGACTCAAGAATGATTGGGTGTTTTTCATCACACAAAGTATCTCCAGTTTTGATATCTTTAAAACCAACTGCTGCACCAATATCACCAGCCTCGATATAATCGATTGGGTTTTGTTTGTTAGCGTGCATTTGATAGATACGAGAAATTCTTTCTTTGTTTCCTGAACGCGTGTTCAAAACATAAGAACCTGCATCCAATCTTCCTGAATAAGCACGGAAGAAAGCCAAACGACCTACGAATGGATCCGTAGCAATCTTAAATGCTAGAGCAGCGAACGGCTCTTTTACATCTGGCTTACGCAATATTTTAGTTTGATCTTCTTCTAATAATTCAGCATCATCAGGATGAATTCCTACGATACCTTCTTTATCCATTGGAGAAGGTAAATATTTACAAACTGCATCTAACATGAATTGAACTCCTTTATTCTTAAAAGAAGAACCAGCAATCATCGGAATGATCGCCATATCCATTACAGCAGCTCTTAAAGCGATGTTGATTTCTTCCTCAGTTATTGAGTTTTCATCTTCCATGAATTTTTCAAGCAAATTCTCATCATAGTCAGCAACTGCTTCGATAAGAATTGACCGGTATTCTTTTACTTCTGCAAGCATGTCTTCTGGGATAGGCACAATCTCGTAAGTTGCTCCCATACCTTCTTCATCCCATACAATAGCTTGATTTTTTACTAAATCTACAACTCCTTTGAAATCGTTTTCTTCACCAATTGGTAAAGTGATTGCAACTGCGTTTGATTTTAGCATGTCTCTTACTTGTTGACAAACCATCAAAAAGTTAGAACCTTGTCTATCCATTTTGTTAACAAAACCGATACGTGGAACTCGGTATTGATCAGCAAGTCTCCAGTTAGTTTCTGATTGTGGCTCAACACCATCAACAGCACTAAATAAGAAAACCAAACCGTCTAATACACGCAATGAACGATTTACCTCAACGGTAAAGTCAACGTGTCCTGGGGTATCGATAATATTAAAGTGGTAAGGCAATGTTTCAGGTAAACGTTTACCTTGAGTAGTTGGAAAATTCCATTCACAAGTAGTAGCTGCCGAAGTAATAGTAATCCCTCTTTCTTGCTCTTGCGCCATCCAGTCCATTGTTGCAGCACCATCATGTACCTCACCAATTTTGTGTGATTTTCCAGTATAGAATAATATACGCTCTGTTGTTGTTGTTTTACCAGCATCAATGTGAGCAGCAATTCCAATATTTCTTGTGTATTTAAGTTCTCTAGCCATTTCTTACAAATTAAAATCTAAAGTGTGAGAATGCTTTGTTTGCTTCAGCCATTTTGTGAGTATCCATTCTCTTTTTAACTGCCGCCCCTTCTTCTTTAGCCGCAGCTAAAACTTCAGAAGCTAGTTTTTGAGCCATAGATTTCTCATTTCTTCTTCTAGCATAAAGGATTAACCATTTCATTGCCATAGAAATTTTTCTATCTGGTCTGATTTGCATTGGAATTTGAAAGGTAGCTCCACCTACTCTACGACTACGTACTTCTACGTGAGGCATAACATTGGTTAAGGCATCTTTCCAAATTTCTAATGACGATTTTTCTGCATCTTGTTTCTTAGCTTCTACGATGTCAATAGCATCATAAAACACTTTGAAAGCTGTTGATTTCTTACCATCCCACATTAAGTTGTTCACAAAACGTGTTACCAATTGGTCGTTAAACCTTGGATCTGGTAAAAGTGGTCTTTTCTTTGCCGCTCTTTTTCTCATGTCTTTTTCTTAAAAGTTTTTAAATTACTTTTTTGCTTCTTTAGGTCGTTTTGCTCCGTATTTAGATCTTCTTTGTGTTCTTCCTGCTACACCTGATGTATCAAGCGCACCACGCACAATGTGGTATCTTACTCCTGGCAAATCTTTTACCCTTCCACCCCTAACTAATACTATCGAGTGCTCTTGTAGATTGTGTCCTTCACCAGGGATGTATGCATTTACTTCGTTACCATTGGTCAAACGTACCCGCGCTACTTTACGCATTGCAGAGTTTGGTTTTTTTGGTGTAGTAGTGTAAACACGCGTACAAACCCCTCTTCTTTGAGGACAAGAATCTAAAGCAACCGATTTACTCTTCTTAGTTATCTGAGTTCTTCCTGTTCTTACTAATTGTTGAATTGTTGGCATAATTAATA
>Ga0209023_10001408_pt1 | contig 32372 bp, 30 predicted proteins | sample LakOneMetagenome_FD_187468 | JGI IMG/M metagenome (GOLD analysis project Ga0209023, IMG submission 187468) | Freshwater and sediment microbial communities from Lake Erie, Canada (SPAdes) (version 2) | ecosystem: Environmental > Aquatic > Freshwater > Lentic | place: Lake Erie, Canada...
GCCGTCACGACGGCAATGCGCCTGGGGTTTTCGGCCGGCGCAAGAACAAGGTCGGTTTCGTGGCAGGCGCGTGGATTGACAAGGCAGGTCGAGATCTTGCCGGCGAACGTATGGTCGAGGCAAGCCTGGTTGCAGGCGATGCAGGGGGCGATTTCCGCCGCGCGACCGTCAGCCGCCTTCTGCACGAACTCCGGGTCCGCCAGCAGCGGCCGCGCCATCGACACCATGTCGGCGCAGCCGTCGGCCAGGACCGCCTCGGCGACCGCAGGGTCGTTGATGCGGTTCGAGGTGATGATGGGGATCGTCACTTGCCCCATCAGCTTTTTCGTGACCCAGGCAAAGGCCGCCCTGGGGACCGAGGTGGCAATCGTCGGAATGCGCGCCTCGTGCCAGCCGATCCCGGTGTTGAAAATCGAGGCACCCGCCCCTTCGATCGCCTTGGCGAGCTGGACCACCTCGTCCCAGGTCGATCCGTCGGGAACAAGATCGATCATCGACAGGCGGTAGATGACGATGAAATCGGCGCCGACTGCGGCGCGGACCCGGGCCACTAGCTCGACCGGAAGCCGCATGCGGTTTTCGTAGGACCCGCCCCAACGGTCGGTGCGTTTGTTGGTATGGGTGACCAGGAACTGGTTGAGGAAATAGCCTTCAGACCCCATCACCTCGACGCCGTCATAGCCGGCCTCGCGGGCACGGGCGGCGGCGGTCACCATATCGGCGATCTGTTTTTCGATCCCGGCCTCGTCGAGCGCGCGCGGCGCGAAGGGCGAGATCGGCGACTTGACCGCCGATGGGGCCACGCAGTCGGGCGAATAGGCATAGCGCCCGGCATGGAGGATCTGCATGGCGATACGGCCACCCGCCGCATGGACACGGTCGGTCATGACCCGGTGGTTGGCGATGTCGGCGGCGCCGAAAAGCCCGGCCGCCCCGGCGAAAACTCCGCCCTCGGGGTTCGGCGCCATCCCGCCCGTCACCATCAGCGCCACCCCGCCACGCGCCCGCGCCGCGTAGAATTCGGCAATTCGGTTCCAGTCGCCGGTTTCCTCGAGGTTGGTGTGCATCGAGCCCATCAGCACCCGGTTCGGCAAGCAGACATGGCCAAGGTCCAACGGCGCGAGAAGATGCGGATATTCGGTCATGGCGGCTCCTTCAGAACGAACCCAGAGTGGGTTGAAAGAGCCGCCCTGTCACGACTGACGCTGCGTCATTCGTCAGCCGCCGGTCTCGGCGCAATGGCGCCGGAAGGCCTGCTTCAGCATGTCAAGCTCGGCCCGCAAAAGTTCGACCTCGGCCATCAGGTCGCGGCGCACCGCGCTGCCGGTGACGACGCTGAAATGGCCGATGATGCCGGGCGTGCCGGTCGTCTGGACCAAAAAGATCTGCAACCCGTCCGACAAGACCTCGGGCGGGATCGAAAACTGCGCGGACCAGTGGTCTGCCATCCCGTGGGCCGGACGCAGATCGGGTATTCCAAGCACGGCACCGTCAAGACTGACTTCGAGACGGGGTGGAACACCGCCGCTGCCGGGCGCCGCGACCAGCCCGTGCCAGACGCCGGTCCGCACGCTGTTTTCGATCAGGCTGGGTTTGGTCATCATTTCCCCTACAGTTCGGCGCGCGGCCTGCGGCTCATCGTCAGGTCGCGCACATCGATCCGGTTCATCGCCGGCGGGTCGAAGAAGATATCGAGCCACGCCTGCTCGATCCGCCGGTCGTTGATCCGGGAATGCGCCAGGTCGAACTCGGCGACCCGCAACGCGGCCCCGGCGGGCATATCGGCCACCGATTGTTCCACATTCGGCCCGTGCTTCACGTTCAGCCGCGCCTTCAGATGGGTGGGTCTTTCGCTTTCCACCAGGGCCTCGACCCGGATCAGATGCGTCAACCGAAGCCCGGTCAGCGCCGCCTGCGGCAAACCGACCGACACCGAAAGGAAGCTGCCCTGAAACCCCAGGCTGTCGATGCGCAGGGCAAAGGGCGCAAGATCCTCGGGGCGCGCATTTCGCAATTGCCGCACCGCAGTCTCGGTGATCGCACTATCGTGGTAAAGACGGGTTTCCCCATTTATCTCGCATCCGTTTTCGACCGGGGCGAGGCCGGCAAGGTCGATCGGCATCCGCCAGAGATCGGGCCGCCAGGCCCAGTCTGCGGTCGCGGGGCGCTGCATCGCGTCCGACCCGGCGGCGGGTTGCGCCAGGCGCTGATCGGCGATCTGAAGGATGCGCTTGATTTCGCGCCCGATCTGGCGGGCGTCGGCGCGCAGGTCGCGCAGGGCGGCGGGGGCCATGCTGGGGGCTTCGGCCGCAAGACGGCGCCAACGTGCAAGTCGCGCGCGCTGTGCGTAACGGCTGATCATCTTCGCCCCATTTCCATTCGCTTCGCCGATATGCACATCAAACATGACCGATCCAGGCTGCCGCGCAAAGCCGAAATCCACTGCCTGTGCACCCAATCGTTCAGCCGGCGTTGCGGGCCCCGATGGCCGCCGCGAAGTTTTTCAGGATGGCGCGCTTGACCTCCGAGCCAAGCGGCATGTCCTTGAGTCCGAGCACGGTCAGCGTGACGATCTGCCCGTGTACCGCCATCAAAGCCCGCCAGTAGTCCGCCTCGAGGCGCTGCCCCCTGGCCGGCGCGGTGTCGGTCGCATGGATATAAAGCACATCGCCGTCGGCGACCGCCGCAAGTATCCGTACACTGTCGGGATGCCGATTGCGGCTCAGAGCCGTGCGACCAGCCTTTGACGCCAGAAAGCCGGTCATCGCCTGAAAGGTGCTGCGGAAGGGGGTGGCGTCGCTGCCCCGGCTGCTGACCGCCGCAGTCAGAACGGCGGCATTCGCCGGGCGCTTGCCCGAGCTTTTTCCTTGAAGCGAAGCGCAACTGCCCAACAGGACGAACGCGCCCTTCTGCCCGTCGCGGCTGGCCGACGTGTCGACGCAATAGCCGGTCGGGCCGCGCACCGTGACCGCGCCACCAGCCACCTTGATCTCTTCGGGCACCCACCGTTGCGGGCCGCCCGGGCTGCCGGTGTCGAGCGTGCAGCCCTCCAAGCCCGCCAGGGCAGCGAGCCCCAGCGCAAGCGCGCGGGCCGCCCTGCATAGGCCGGCAAGAGGTTCGGGGTTGCTCGCGCTTGTCATCCGGCCTGTCTCGATCTCATTTGCCAAGGGATAGTTAAGCCCGCCCTGCCGCACAAGCCGGATTGCGGAAACCGGGGCGGACGGATACGAACGGCGCATGACGGTTCCCGGCCACGGCCACCAGCCCAACGAACCTTTCGCCGCCCCCGCCCGGCCTGCCGCGGAACTCTGGCGTACCCTGCTTGGGGCGATTCTGGCCATCGCCGTCTATGTCGGGCTCCTGGTCGGGCTCGGGCTATTGCTGCGGGTTTTCTACGGCAGGTTTCTGAGTGCGGTGGTCTATATTGCCATGGTGCGCGGGGCGACGCCGGGCGCGATGCTGATGCTGCTTTTCAGCTTTCTGGCTCTGGCGATCGGTTTTGCCGGCGTGACGCGGCTGGTCCACCGCCGCCGGGCCGGCACCCTGTTCGGGGATCGGACCCGGCTTCTTGCGGATTTCACACGGGTGGCGCTTGCCCTGGGGGCGCTCGATCTCGCGCTGTTGCCGCTGGCATTGACCGACGGCGCGGTGACCCGGCATCTCGATATCCCCACCTTCCTGACTTTTCTTCCCTTCGGGCTGGTCGCCCTTTTGGTCCAGACCGGCGCCGAGGAACTGGCCTTTCGCGGCTATCTTCAGCAGCAGCTGGCCGTGCGGTTCAAGTCTCGTTGGGTGTGGATGCTGATTCCCGCCCTGCTGTTCGCATCCGCCCATTATTCGCGCAGCCTTGGCCCGAGCGCCGGGCTGATCGTCATCTGGGCCACGTTTTTCGCCCTGTCGGCGGCCGATCTGACAGCGCGCACCGGAAGCCTTGGCGCCGCCATCGGCCTTCATTTCGCCAACAATTTCGGGGTCTTCTTCCTGATCGGGGTCAATGGTGACATGAACGGCCTGGCACTGTGGTCGCAGACGGTCGACTATTCCCGGCTTGCCTCAATCTGGCCGCTGATCGCTGTCGATTTCCTCAGAATCGCGGTCGGCTGGCTTCTGGCGCGGCTGGTCTTGCGGGTCTGATTGCATTTCCGGGCCGGTCGGCTTATCTCGGGGCACACGCACTGGCTGAAGGCGCAAAGACGATGAACTGGATCACCAACTATGTCCGGCCCAAGATCAATTCGCTCTTCTCGCGCCGCGAAGTGCCGGAAAATCTGTGGACCAAATGTTCCGAATGCGGGACGATGCTGTTTCACCGCGAACTCGCCGACAATCTGAATGTCTGCACCAACTGCGATCACCATATGGCGATCACGCCACGCGAACGGTTTGCCGCGCTGTTCGACGGCGGCGTCTTTGCCGAGATCAAGGTGCCGGAGCCGGTCGCCGACCCGCTGCATTTCCGCGATCAGAAGAAATACCCCGACCGCATGAAGGCCGCTCAAAAGGCAACCGGCGAAAAAGAGGCGATGCTGGTTGCCGAGGGCGAGATTTCGCGCACCCCGATCGTCGCCGTCGCCCAGGATTTTTCCTTCATGGGCGGGTCGATGGGCATGTATGTCGGCAATGCCGTGATCGCCGCAGCCGAACATGCGGTCAAGCGCAAGCTGCCGCTCGCGCTTTTTGCGGCGGCAGGCGGGGCGCGCATGCAGGAAGGCATTCTGTCGCTGATGCAGATGCCGCGCGCCACGGTCGCGGTGCAGATGCTGAAAGAGGCTGGCCTGCCTTACATCGTGGTGCTGACCCATCCGACCAGCGGCGGGGTGACCGCGTCTTACGCCATGCTGGGGGACGTGCAGATCGCCGAGCCGAACGCGCTCATCTGCTTTGCCGGGCCCCGGGTGATCGAACAGACGATCCGCGAGACGCTGCCCGAGGGGTTCCAGCGCTCTGAGTATCTGCTCGATCACGGCATGCTGGACCGGGTGACCCATCGCAAGAAGCTGCGCGAAGAACTGGTGACGATCATCCGCATACTGACCCGCCAGCCGCCCCCGGTGAAGGGCGACCTGCCCGCGCCCAAGGCCGAGCCGGCAAAGGGCGCCGACAAGTGACGCCGCCACCGTCGGACCTCATCCTGCAAAGGATGATGTCGCTTCACCCCAAGGTCATCGACCTGACGCTGGACCGCGTTCACAGGCTGCTGGCAGCACTGGACCACCCCGAGCGCGCACTGCCGCCGGTGGTCCACATTGCCGGCACCAATGGCAAAGGCTCGACCCAGGCGATGATCCGCGCCGGCCTCGAGAAGATGGGGGACCAGGTTCATGCCTATACCTCGCCGCACCTGGCACGCTTTCACGAACGTATCCGCCTGGCGGGCGAGTTGATTTCGGAAAGCTATCTGACCGAGGTGCTTGACGAATGCGTCCGGGCCAATGGCAGCACGGAAATCACTTTTTTCGAGATCACCACCTGCGCGGCCTTCCTTGCCTTTGCCCGCACTCCGGCGGACTGGACGCTGCTCGAGGTTGGCCTCGGCGGCCGGCTCGATGCCACCAACGTTGTCGACCAGCCGCGCCTGACGATCATCACGCCGGTGTCGATCGACCATCAGCAATATCTGGGCGAGACGCTGCCCGAGATCGCCGGCGAAAAGGCCGGCATCCTCAAGCGCGGGGTGCTGTGCGTGGTCGGCCCGCAGGAAGAGGCGGGCCTTGCGGTGATCGAGGCCAGGGCCGCGCGGCTTGGCTGCCCGGTTCTGGCCCATGGCCAGCACTGGCGCGCCTGGGAAGAACGCGGGCGGCTGATCTTTCAGGATGAAAACGGCCTTCTGGACCTGCCCCTGCCCAATCTGCCCGGCCCGCACCAGATCGACAATGCCGGGGCGGCCCTGGCGGCGCTGCGTCATCTCGGCGCGTCCGAAGCGGCCTGCGAAGCCGCGGTAACGCAGGCTTACTGGCCCGCGCGCATGCAGCGGCTCAAGACCGGGCCGCTGGTGCAGGCGGCTGGAACCTGCGAACTGTGGCTGGACGGCGGGCATAACCCGGCCGGCGGAGCGGCGGTGGCGGCGACGCTGGCGCGGATGCCACGGCGGCCGACGCATCTTATTGTCGGCATGCTCAACACCAAGGACATTGCGGGCTACATGCGGCCGGTCGCGGCCCAAGCCGCCTCGCTAACCGCGGTTTCCATTCCGGGCGAGGCCAACACGCTCAGCGCCGCCGAAACCCAGGCCGCCGCCACCGCTGCGGGGATCAGCGCCGATGTGGCGCCGTCGGTTCTTGCGGCCGTCCAGGCTATTGCCGCCCGCGACCCTGGCGCCCGCATCCTCATCTGCGGCTCGCTTTACCTGGCCGGTGCGGTGTTGCGCGAAAACGGCTGAGCGGCGCGGCAACCTCGATGCACATCGCCGCTGCGCGTCCGCCCTTCCTAACGTACCGGTGCGGCGCTAGCGCTGTTCGCGCCACCATCTTCAGGACCGAACCATGACCCAAGCCCTCGAATTCGCCATAGACACGTTCGGCGACGTGACCTTCGGCCCCGGTGGCCAGCGCCTGCCGCAGGCTGATGTGATCCGCAATGTGGTGGACGAGGCCGTCCTGGCCGATCAGGTGGGTATCGACTATATCGGCCTTGGCGAACATCACCGCGACGATTTCGCCATTTCCGCCCCCGAGGTCATCCTGGGCGCGATTGCCGCCAGAACCAACCGCATCCGCATGGGCACCGCAGTAACGGTCCTGTCGTCCGACGATCCGATCCGGGTCTTTCAGCGCTTTTCCACGGTCAATGCCCTGTCGAACGGCCGGGCCGAGGTGATCCTCGGTCGCGGCTCCTTCACCGAAAGCTTCCCGCTGTTCGGGCTCGACCTTGCCGATTACGAACGGCTTTTCACCGAAAAGCTCGACCTGTTCGTCAAGCTGCTGCGCGACCCCGAGGTTTCCTGGTCGGGCACGGTTCGGCCGCCCCTGAAGCGCCAGCGGGTCTATCCGACACTGGGCGGGCAACCTCTGAAAACCTGGATCGGGGTTGGGGGCACGCCGGAATCGGTGATCCGCGCAGTGAACCACGACCTGCCGATGATGCTTGCCATCATTGGCGGCGCGCCGGCACGCTTTCGCCCGTTTGTCGATCTCTATCTGCGGGCCTACGCCGAGATCGGCGCGCCACCCCGGCCGCTTGGCGTGCATTCGCCCGGCTATGTCGCCGAGACCGACGCGCAGGCACGCGAAGATCTCTGGCCCCACTACAAGGCCCTGCATGACCGGATCGGCCGCGAACGCGGTTGGCCGCCGACCGATCGCGGCAATTTCGACCGCGAGGCCGATCATGGATCGCTCTATGTCGGCAGCCCGGAAACCGTCGCTCGCAAGATCGCTGCAACGGTCAAGGCGTTGGGGCTTGCCCGCTTCGAGATGAAATATTCCTCGGGGCCGATGCCGCACGAAAAGCTCATGCGCTCGATCGAGCTTTACGGCACCAGGGTTGTCCCGCTGGTGCGCGACATGCTGGGGTGACCGCGGCTCAGGCCTGGCCCCAGCTGGCGCTTTGCATTTCCCGCAGCCGGCTAGCCGTGCGTTCGAACTCGAACGACCCCGCCCCTTCGATATAGAGCCGCTCTGGCTCGTCGGCAGCCGAGCAGATCAGCCGCACCTTTGCCTCGTAAAGCGCATCGATCAGGGTGACGAACCTTTTGGCCTCGTTGTAGTTCGAGGCGGAAAGATGGGGGATATCCTCCAGGATCAGCACCCGGACCGCATCCGCGATCGCCAGATAATCGGCCGGCCCCAGGGGTTTGCCGCAGAGGTCCCAGAAGCTTGCGCGCGCAACGCCCGAGCGGTGATCGGGCAGGCTGACCGCGCGCCCCTTGACCATCAGCACCAACGGCCCGCCTCCTCCGCCGCCCGTCAGTTCGGCCCACATCTTGCCGATGGCGGCCTTGGCGGCATGGCCCGCCGGGGTGAAGTAGGCTTGCGCGCCGGCCAGCCGGTGCTGCCGATAGTCGGTTTCGCTTTCCAGTTCGCAGACCGTCAGCCGGTCCTTCAGAAGACCGATGAATGGCAGGAACAGCGGACGGTTCAGCCCATCCTTGTAAAGGTCGTCGGGTGGGCGGTTCGAGGTGGTCACCACAGTCACGCCGCGGTCGAACAGCATCTGGAAAAGTCGGCCGACGATCATCGCATCGGCGATATCGTTGATCTGCATTTCGTCGAAGCACAACAGGCGCAGCCCGGCCGCGATCTCTTCTGCCACCGGGCGGATCGCATCGTCGACCCCGGTCTTGCGTGCGGCGTGAAGGGCAGCCTGCACGTCTTGCATGAAGGCGTGGAAATGCACGCGCCGCTTGGCCTCGATGGCGACATTGGCGTGGAACAGATCCATCAGCATGGATTTGCCGCGCCCGACACCACCCCAAAGATAGGCGCCCTTCACCCCGTCCTCAGATTTGAAAAAAAGACCACCCAACAGGCCCTTGCGCCGCCCACCGGCAGCCTCGAGCCCCTCGCGCACCGTCTGAAGCACAGGCAGAAGCGCTCGCTGTGCCGCGTCCGCCCGCAGCGCCCCTTCCTGGGCCAGGCGATCGTACAGCTCGGGCAGGGGCTCGGCGGACGTGTCCTTCATACCGTCGGGATAGCGCGGCGCGTGCGGCCTGTCACCCCCCGCCCCGGCGGAGATCCATTCGCCGGCGGAATTGTTCGGGACACAATTACCGATTTGACCGCCCCCCCGACGTCATGGCAATTATTCGCCCGCCCACAGGAGCGTCCCATGCAAGCGCGTTACCCCCTTTTCACTCCGGTTCTAATCGCCGGCTGCATCATCATCATGATCGGCTTTTCGATCCGGGCGAGCTTCGGTGTCTTTCAGATCCCCATCGCCCAGCAATTTGGCTGGCCACGGTCGGATTTCTCCATGGCGATCGCCATCCAGAATTTGGCCTGGGGGTTTGGCCAGCCGATCTTTGGCGCGCTGGCCGAAAAATTCGGCGACCGGCGGGCGATCGTCGTGGGGGCACTGTGCTATGCGGCCGGGCTGGTGCTGTCGTCTTTTGCCGTGACGCCGGGGCAGCATCAATTGCTGGAAATCCTCGTCGGTTTCGGCATCGCCGGCACCGGCTTTGGCGTGATCCTGGCTGTCGTCGGGCGGGCCGCGCATGCAGAAAACCGCTCTCTGGTGCTTGGGATCGCCACTGCGGCGGGTTCGGCCGGTCAGGTTTTCGGCGCGCCGATGGCGGAAATTCTGCTGAACTTCTACCATTGGCAGACGGTCTTCTTGATCTTTGCAGCGCTGATCCTGTGCACGCTCTTCGCGCTTCCGATGATGCGCGCCCCTGCCCGCGCCACCCGTGCCGAGCTGGAGGAGAGCATGGGAACGGTCTTGCTGCGCGCCCTGCGCGATCCGTCCTTTTCGCTCATCTTCCTCGGCTTTTTCTCGTGCGGCTATCAGCTTGCCTTCATCACCGCCCACTTTCCCGCCATGGTGGCCGAAATGTGCGGCGCGATCAGCCCGACCGGCCCGCTGGCAGCACTTGGCATCACCACAACGTCGGCCCTTGGCGCGCTGGCGATCTCGATGATCGGGCTGGCGAATATCGCGGGCACGATCCTAGCCGGCTGGCTTGGCAAGCACTATACCAAGAAATACCTTCTGGCCGGGATATATACGGCGCGCACCATCGTGTCGGCCTTGTTCATTCTGGTGCCGATCACGCCGCTGACGGTGATTCTGTTCTCGTTCTCGATGGGGTTCCTCTGGCTGGCAACCGTGCCGCTGACCTCGGGCCTTGTCGCGCATATCTACGGGCTGAAATACATGGGCACGCTTTACGGGCTGGTCTTCTTTTCCCATCAACTTGGCTCGTTCATGGGCGTCTGGCTTGGCGGGCGGATGTATGACGCCTATGGAAGCTACACCGCCGTCTGGTGGATCGGGGTCGGGATCGGGGCATTTTCGGCGCTGGTTCACCTGCCGGTCCGCGAGCGGGAATTGCGGATGCTGCCGGTCTGAGCGCGACATTGTGCGGTCTGGCCTTGCGGCCCGGCTGCCCGACGCTTTATCTATAATTCATGACCGCCCCTTCCGACACAATCGCCGACCGGATCGCCGCCGCCCTGACCGAACAGATCGTTCTGGGCGCACTTGCCCCTGACGAAAAGCTGCGCCAGGACCATATCGCCCGCGACCATGGCACCAGCCACGTTCCGGTGCGCGAGGCCTTGCTGCGGCTGGTTGCGCGGGGCCTGGCCACCAACATGCCGCGCCGGGGCGTGCGCGTGGCCCCGATGAACCGCGCCGACATGCGCGAAATCCTCGACATGCGCGTTGCGCTCGAGGTGATGGCGCTGCGACGGGCGGCGCCCAACATGACGGCGGCGCATTTGGACATGGCCGACCGGGCGCGACTGGCCTGCGATGCGGCGGCCGACCGGTTCGAATGGGAGCGGCAGAACCGCGCCTTCCATTTCGCGCTGGTGGTCCCCTGCGCCATGCCCCGGCTTCTGGCCGAGATCGAAACCTTGCAGCTCCTCAGCGCCCGGCACTTTCATGCAACATGGCGGGCCGACTGGGAAAGCCGCACCGACCTTGACCATCGCAATATCCTTGCCGCCCTCGCCCGCAAGGATTCCGAGGCCGCGGCGGCCATTCTTGCCCGCCACCTGGAGCGGCTGCGCTAAGGCTCAGATCATGCGCTTCTGCGCCAGCAGGCGGATCGGGGCATAAGTTAGCGTCACGCCCCCTGCGCCATCGGGGTGGTGGGCAGCATAGCCTGCCTCGAACGCCGCCAGATCGCCGCGTGACCAGCGCCCCCGCGTGCCCCCGTTCACGCCCGTTCGGCGCAGATGCTGCAACATCGCGCGCGGCGACGCGAAGCGCACGACCCGCTCCTCCTCCTCGGTCGAATGAAGCGCCAGCCCTTCCGGCAACAGCGACGCCAAGGTCTGCGAATCATGATAGCTCATCGCGCGCGCTGCCACGCCATAGGGGGCAAGTTCATGAAAATGGCGCGGGGCGTAGCTGGCCAGCGCAAGCCAGCCGCCCGGCGCAAGGCAGGCGCCAAGGCGCGCCAGCAAGCCACGCGTATCCGTCACCCATTGCAGGGTCGAGGCCGAGGCGACCAGGTCGAGGGCCGCCGGCAGGTCGAGCGTTTCGATGGCCCCTGGAAGGAAATCCCAGGTGGCCTGCGGATCGAAGAGCTGGGCGACATGATCCCGGCTTTCGTCGACCAGATCGTTGATGTGCCAGTGCCCCACCCGCAGCCGCGCCAGCATCTCGCGGGTCAGAAAGCCGGTACCGCAGCCGAACTCCAGCGCGCGGGCAAATCCGTTCGGCGGCGCCAAGCGGGCGATATCGGCGGCCAGATCACGTGCCACATCAGCCTGAACGCGGGCCGCGCCGCCGTAGCTTGCCAACCCGCGCCGGAAGCTCTGGCCGATACGGGCCTGCCCGGTCATGCAAGAACCTCGTCGAACCGCGACCAGCGGGCGAAGGGCAGGTGCGGCGCCGCGATTTCCCGCACCACGCCTGCCGTTGCGGCCCAGGCCCGGCGCAGATTCGCGGGCGGAAAGATCCGGTCGTCGGTGGCGATCCAGATGCGGTCCCAGGTCTGCGAAAGACCACCATAGTCCCGCGCCGCTATTGCGTCGAGCTCGGCCCTGCGCGCGGCTACGTCGATGTCTTGGGCAGGCTGTTCGGCCCCGTGACACCGGGTGAGGAACTGTTGGAAACCAGCGTGCGACAGGTTGTCGGATGTCATGCGCACCATCTGCGGAGGAATGCCCTTCTGACGGTCGACCGGCACCGTGCTGCCGCACAGCGCCACCCTGCGCTGAAACGGATCGGGCCGAGCCACCTGCCAGAGCGCATATGACGCAACGCCGAACGACCAGGCGATCAGGCTGCGTGTAGGGTAGGCGCTCAGGTCGGGCAGATCGTCGGCAAGGCTGCGGTAGTCGCTGACATGAAGCACATCGGCCCCGGTTCGCAAATGCGCCCAGACGGTCGGCCCGATCGCCCAGCCCCCGAAAATCACGATCACCGCATCCGCACCCGGGTGCCGCTGAAGCCACTCGGCCCGCATCAGAGCACCCCGGCCAGATGGACCATGGCCGCCGTGATCCGGCTCAGATCGTCGGGGGCGGTCACGAAGGGCGGCATGCAGTAGATATTGCGCCCAAAGGGGCGCAGCCAGACCCCAAGGTCGTGGCAGATCGGATGGGCACGGTCGGCGCTGACCGGATGATCCATCTCGATCACGCCGATGGCGCCCAGAACCCGCACGTCAGCGACATGCGGCAGGGCGCGGGCCGGGGCCAGTTCATGCTTCATCTGCGCAGCCATGGCTGCGACCGTCACCTGCCACGGGGTGCCGGTCAAAAGATCGAGACTTGCCGACGACACCGCGCAGGCCAGCGGATTGGCCATGAATGTGGGGCCATGCATGAAGACCGGCACCTCGCCTTCGCCAATCGCCCGCGCCACAGCGTCTGAGGACATGACGGCCGCAAACGACATCATCCCGCCGCTCAGGGCCTTGCCGAGGCAGAGAATGTCCGGCAAGACCCCGGTGTGATCGGTGGCGAACAGCCGCCCGGTGCGGCCAAAGCCGGTGGCGATTTCGTCGAAGATCAGCAGGATGTCGTGCGCATCGCACAGGGCGCGCGCATGGTCGAGATACCGGGGGTGGTAGAAATACATGCCCCCCGCACCCTGCACCACCGGCTCCAGGATCAGCGCCGCGATCTGGCCGGCATTCTGCTCGAGCACCCCGCGCAGATCGCCGATCCCGTTTTGCGCCTCGTCATCGGTCCATTGGTCGCCATAGCGGACGGGCGGGCGCGTGGCGAAATGTTGGGGGCTGAGCGCCGTCGAGAAAAGATGGTGCATGCCGGTGACCGGATCACAGACGCTCATCGCCTTCCAGGTGTCGCCATGGTAGCCGCCGCGAATGGTGGCAAAGCCGGTCCGGCCAGGGCGCCCGCGCGCCACCTGATATTGCACCGCCATCTTCAGCGCGATCTCCACCGCGACCGAGCCGGAATCGCAATAGAAGATGCGCTGCAAGCCCCTGGGCGCAATAGTCAGCAGCCGGCGGCCAAGGTCGACCGCTGGCGCATGGGTCAGCCCTCCGAACATGACATGCGACATCGCCTGCGCCTGATCGGTCAGGGCGCGCACCAGCACCGGGTGGCCGTAGCCGTGGATCGCGCACCACCAGGACGACATGGCGTCGATCATCTGGCGGCCATCGGCCAACGTCAGGCGCACCCCGTCGGCGCGTGCGACCATATGGGCTGGGCCGGGGTTCGTGACGTTGGAATAGGGGTGCCACAGATGCTGGCGGTCGAACTCGGCATCGGTCATCGCTGCCCCCCCGCGCGAAAGGCGCTGGGGTCGAAGTTGGCGGCGAAGGCCTGGGCAAGGGTTTCGCGCGTCAGACGGGGCAAAACCGGCAGGCGGCCGAGAATGCGGCACTGGCCCATGGCGGCGATGGTGTCCTCGACCTCGGGTGCAGGACCGCCCAGAAAGGCGATGCCCAGAACCGTGCAGCCACGATCGAGCAGCGCGGCCAGCGACAACAGGCTGTGATTGATCGTGCCAAGCGCGGTGCGGGCGCACAGGATCACCGGCGCATCCCACCGGGCGAAGACATCGAGATAGAGAAGCGCGCGCGTAAGCGGCACCATGACCCCGCCGGCGCCCTCTATGACAAGCGGCCCCGGAATGCTTGGCAGCGCCAGGCGCGCAGGATCGATCTGCACACCCTCGGCCTCGGCGGCAAGGTGCGGCGAGGCGGGAAGTTCGAGCCGGTAAGCCTCGGGCAACACCGGCCGCCCCGACAGGCGCGCCACCGTCTGGCTGTCGGTTTCCCCGTCCAGACCGGCCTGCACAGGCTTCCAGTAGGTGGCGCCCAGTGCCTCGGTCAGCGCGGCGGCGAACACCGTCTTGCCAATACCGGTATCGGTGCCGGTCACGACGAAGCGGTCAGTCATGGCGCTCCTTTTCCAGTTCTTCGGCAAGGACAGCAAACATCTCGTCGATCAGGTCGGGTGTGACATTGCAGGTAATGGAAATCCGCAGCCGGGCGGTTCCGACGGGCACGGTCGGCGGGCGGATGCCGCGAATGTCAAAGCCGCGTGCCTGCATTGCGGCGGCAACCGCCATAGTGGCGGCATTGTCGCCCAGGACGATCGGCAGGATCTGGGACTGCGGAACGAGCCCGAGCGGCGCCGCTGCGGCATGGGCATGCATGACGAGCGCGCGATGGCCCTCGATCAGGCCCGAATCGGCCTGCAACCGTGCCAGAGCGCTGCGGACCAGGGCCGCGGTCAGGGGTGCCGGAGCGGTCGAGAACAGGAAGCCCCTTGCACGGTTGACCAGCGTGTCGATCAACGGAGCGGCACCCGAAACCAGCGCGCCCGACACGCCGAGCGCCTTGCCGCAGGTGTGCAGCGCCAGCACATCGGCGCCCAGCCCATGGCCAAGCCCCCGCCCGTCGGGGCCGAAAACCCCGGTGGCATGCGCCTCGTCCACGATCAGGATCGCATCGTGGCGGCGGGCCAGCGCCAGCAGGTCGGCAAGCGGCGCCAGATCGCCCTCCATGCTGTAGACACTTTCGCAGGCAAGCCAGACCCGCCCGGTGCCGCCCCCGGCCCGCCAATCGTCGATCAGGCTATCGGCGTGGGCCGCATCATTGTGCCGGAACGCCCGGGTATCCGCGCGGCCGAGCCGCATCCCGTCATGGGCGCTCGCGTGGATGAGCGCATCGTGGACAACCAGATCGCCCGGACGGGGCAACGCGCTGAAGATTGCCAGATTGGCGACATAGCCGGTGGCCAGAAAGAGCGCGCGATCAGCAGCGAAGAACGCGGCTGCTTCGTGCTCAAGCAACTCCATTTCGGGGTCGTTGCCACGCAAGAGCCGGGCCGAGCCGGACCCCAGCGCCACGCCCCGGTCAAGTGCGTCCCGCGCCGCGTCGCGCATGACATCGGACCGGGCAAGCCCGAGATAGTCGTTCGAGGCAAAGTCATGCCCGGCCTGCGAGGTCAGTGCGCGCAGGCGTCCCTTGGCCCGAAGCGCGGCAAGCGCGCGAAGTTCGGCCGCGAAGGCAGTCATCTTTCGCCGTGGCTGCCCACGTCCATCGCGGTGATCCCAAGCTTGGCGAAAAGCGCGCTGTCGGCATCCTCGCCGGGGTTGCCCGCGGTCAGGAGCATATCGCCGACAAAGATCGAGTTGGCTCCGGCAAAGAAGCACATCGCCTGCAATTCGTCGCTCATCTCGGTTCGGCCCGCCGACAGGCGAACATGACTGCGCGGCATCAGGATGCGGGCCAGCGCAATGGTGCGCACAAACTCGATCGGGTCGAGCGGCTCGGCCTTGGCCAGGGGCGTATCGGGCATCGGGATCAGCATGTTGACCGGCACGCTTTCGGGGTGCCCGGGCAGGGTGGCCAGCGTCACCAGCATGTCGACCCGGTCCATCTGCGCCTCGCCCATGCCGACGATTCCGCCAGCGCAAACCTTGATCCCGGCGTCGCGAACGCGTGCCAAAGTATCAAGCCGGTCGGCGAAGGTGCGGGTGGTGATGACCTCGGAATAATAACGTTCCGAGGTGTCGATATTGTGGTTGTAGTAATCAAGGCCCGCATCGCGCAGACGGAATACCTGACTGTCGTCCAGCATCCCGAGCGTCATGCAGGTTTCCATGCCCATCGCCCGCACGCCCTCGACCATCGCCACCAAGGCGTCCATGTCGCGGTCCTTGGGCGACCGCCACGCGGCCCCCATGCAAAAACGGGTCGCCCCGCCGTCCTTGGCACGCTGCGCCTCGGTCAGGACACGTTCGACCTCGACCATCTTGGCGGCGGGAAGCTGGGCGCCATTGCGGGCCGACTGGCTGCAATAGGCGCAATCTTCGGCGCAACCGCCGGTCTTGATGTTCATCAGGCGGCTACGCTGAACCTGATTGGGATCGAAATGCTGGCGGTGAACCGACTGTGCCTGGAAGAGAAGATCCATGAGCGGTTGGCGATAGATCGCGTCCGCCTCGTCTCGGGTCCAGTCATGTCGGATCTGGCGGAATGCCTGGGTCATCGGAGTGTCCTCGCTGTCTGGATGGGTTTATAGATTAAAAAACGACCGCCATTCAATCTGGAAAAAATTATAGATAATATTTGCGGCCCGCTATGCGAACTGCCCGCCGTCTTGCGGAAACTCGAGCGTCACCGTCAGACCGGGCCCGTTGTCGCCAAGGGCCATCCTGATCCCGTGCCGTTCGGCCACCGCCTTGACCAACGCCAGGCCGAGGCCGCTGCCGGGCGTCGTCCGGCTTCGGTCCAACCGGTAGAACGGGTCAAATACCCGTTTGCGCTCTTCCTCGGGAATCCCGGGGCCGTTGTCGGCAAATTCGACCGTCGCCAGCCCGTCCCGGGCAAAGACCCGAATCCCGACCCTGGCGCCCGCGGGGCAATGCTTCAGCGAATTCTGAATAAGGTTCACCGCCATCTGGCGCAGCATTCGTTCGTCGCCGCGGACGGACGGCACGTCGCCGGTCACGGGCGAAAGCGTCAGTTCCTTGCCCGTCTCTTCGGCAACCGGGGCGAAGGTTTCGACAAGATCGGCCAAAAGCGGCGGCAATTTGACAAGCGTTCCATCCACGGCATCGCCCGAAGCCTCGATCCGCGAAATCCGCAGGATGGTCTCGAACATCGCGTTCAGCCGCGCCAGTTCGCCTTCGGTCGCGTCGATTGCATCACGGGGGTCTTCGCCATGTTCGATCTTGTCCTGCGCGAACTGAAGCGACAGCGAAGCGCGCGACAGCGGCGTCTTCAGATCGTGCGCGATCGCCGCTGCGGTCGACCGGGTGCTGACCATCAGGGTCGACAGCCGTTCAAGATGCGCATTCACCCGGCGCGAAATGCGGTCGATCTGGTCATTGGCCCCCGAGTGGGGAAGGCGCACCGTCGTATCCCCCTGCGAGACCCGGTTCAGCGTCCGTTCAAGCACTTCGAGCTTGCGCGTGCTGGTCCGGCTTGCGGCATAGCCAATGAGAAGGATCGCCGCAGCCACCGCAACGCCGGCAAAGGTCAGCGCATAAATAAGCTTGTGTTCCGTCGCCAGGATCAGCCGCAGATCATGACCGACCACCAGCGTCATCTCGTCGACCATCGTCGAATTCAGGAAATAATCTGCGGGGCCGGTCTCGCTGTTGGTGGTGTTCAGGTTTTCTTCGAACCAGCCGTCGTATTCCGGCATTTCATCGATGTTGCCGGCAAGCCATTCGCCATCCGGGCCAAAGGCGCCGATCGCGCGCTGCGACAGCGACACCGGGCCGTTGATCTGGTTGATCGTCTCGATCAGCCCGGCCTTGCCACCTTCGTCATAGATTTCGCGCAACATCACCTGTTCGGCCTGGACCTGGCGCTGAACCTCGCTGACAAGCGTCTGGCGGACGAAGTAGAAGGCCGCGACGGCGGTAACGAAAAGGGTCAGAAGAACCGCGATGGTCGCAAAGACGGCAGTGCGAAAGGCCGAACCGGAAAAGACGTTATTGCGGTCCATGCATCATGTATCCGGTGTTCCTGACCGTGTGGATCAGGGGCAATTCGAAGGGTTTGTCCACCTTGGTCCTCAGACGGCTGACATGGGTTTCGACAACGGTCGTGTTGGGCTCGAAGTTGAAATCCCAGACCCTCTCCAGCAGCATTGTCCGCGTCACCACCCGGCCGGCGTTGCGCATCAGCACTTCCAGAAGTGAAAATTCCTTGGATTGCAGCTCGATCAGCTGATCCTGCCGACGGGCGGTGCGGGCCAGAAGATCGAGCCGCAGGTCATGCACCTCGAGCGCAGTGATCTCGGCCAGATCCTTGCGGCGGCGGCTCAGGGCTGAAATCCGCGCCAGAAGCTCGGAGAAATGGAAGGGCTTGGCCAGATAATCGTCGGCACCCGCGGTAAGCCCCGCGACCCGGTCATCGACATCGCCCATCGCCGTGAGAAAGATCACCGGGATTTCGCTGCGCGCCGCCCGAAGCGCCTTCAGAACCGATAGCCCGTCGAGCCCGGGCATCATCCGATCAAGGATCGCCACATCGCAAGAATGATAGACGCAATAGCTCAGCGCATCGCGTCCATCGGTCACCCGGTCGACGCTGTGTCCGGCCTCGATCAACCCCGCACAGATGAAATCGCCGACGGTATCGTCATCTTCGGCGAGCAATATCTTCATTGAATGGCACCCCCGAGTGACGCGCGCAGACTGGCACCGAACCAGAGCAGACAGCATAGCATCTGAATTCCCGGCTGGAACCGAAAAACGGTGCGCAACCGGGCCGGGAACTGCTGTTCAGGACGGCACAGCGCTGTTGAATAAAGAATTAAGACTTGGCCGCGATGACTACAAATTACTTTGCGGTAAAGTTCCGGTAATGTCACCGCAGACTAAGCCGGGCATTCCAGCGCTGCGCCCAAAGCCAAGGCCGCAAAGCCGGAGAGCCCGATGGAAGACTTCAGCACACCCGTTTCGGACATCGCCTTGCCCCAGACCCCGCCCCGCGAATTTCCCGCAGGACCGAGAAGCACCCGCAGTTCGTCGATCGTTCCGCTGATCGCGGCGGCAGGCACCGTCGCGGCCGGCCTTGTCTTGCTTGTCACCGGCGGCATACCGTTTGACCCCCAGCGCATCGGGCTTTTGCCAAAACTTGTTCCGCTGCCGCTGGTCGAAGCCGCGCATTTCTTCGGAAGCATCGCCGGGGTTCTGCTGATGGTCATCGCGCGCGGGCTCTATCGCAGGCGGCAGCGAGCCTGGCGCATCGCCATGTTTCTTCTAACCATCGGCGTGGTCGCGGCGCTGGCGCGGGGGCTCGACTGGGACGCAGCGGTCGTGACGTTCGTGGCGCTCGTCGTCCTCGGCCTGTATCGGCGCGCGTTCTACCGAGCCGAGGCGAGCCCGATCTTTCAGCTTAGCGGCCGATGGGTCGTCAGCCTGATCGGGCTGTTGGGTGCCGCGATCTGGTTCGGGTTCTTCGTTTATGCGCATGTCGACTACCGCCAGGAACTGTGGTGGCAGTTCGCCTGGAACGGCGATGCCTCGCGCTTTCTGCGGGCCTCGCTGGCTGGGGTCGTCGTTCTTGGGTCGGTCAGCTTCCATTCGCTTCTAATGGCCCCTCCGGTGCCCCAACCGGTCGAGCCAGTGCCAGACCGGGTGCGCACGCTTCTGGCCACATCACCGAACGCCGGCGCACAACTGGCCCTGACTGGCGACAAGAAGTTTCTTGTCGCGCCCGACGGGGCGGCGTTCATCGCCTATGCCGACACCGGCCGGTCCTACATTGCGCAGGGCGATCCGGTCGGCGACAGGCAGGCGGGGGCGGCGCTTATCGCACGCCTGTGCGACATGGCCGACCGGTCGGGGCGCCGCTGCGCCTTCAACGCCCTGTCGCCGGGCTATCTGGAACCCTGCCTCGACCGCGGCATGTCGATCGTCAAGATCGGCGAAGTGGCGCGCGTGCGGCTGGCCGACTTCACGCTCGACGGCCCGGCGCGCAAGGATTTTCGCTATGCCCGCGGCCGGGCCCGGCGCGAGAACTATGTGTTCGAGGTCGTTCCCGCCCGCCTAACCGAGCCGCTTTTGCAGGAATTGCGCCGGATCTCGGATGCCTGGCTGGCACTGAAGCAGGGCGAGGAAAAGGGCTTCGCTCTTGGCGCCTTTTCCGAAGATTATCTGGCCAATTTCGATGTCGCCGTGCTGCGGCACGGCGAAACCGGCCAGATCGTGGCCTTTTCCAACCTTCTGATCGGGGCGCGGCGCAATGAAATCTCTCCCGACCTGATGCGCTATGATCCACTGGGGCCGAGCTATTCGATGGACGCGCTTTTCGCCGAACTTCTGCTCTGGGCCGCGGCACAGGGCTATACTTGGTTCTCGCTCGGGGCCGCCCCCTTTGCCGGGCTTGAAAAGCGGGAATCCGGCACCACGCACAACTGGATCGGCCGGCTTCTTTATGAGCATGGCGAAAAGCTTTATCACTTTGAAGGATTGCGCACCTTCAAGCAGAAGTTCGACCCGGTCTGGACTGCCCAATATCTCGCCAGCCCAAGCGGCCTGGCGGTGCCGGGCATACTTTACGAGATCAACCTGCTGATTTCGGGCGGCTTTCGCGGGCTGGTCAAATGAGCGTGTAGGGCAAAAAATACCGCGCCTTACCCCTGACATTCCGCTGCAATTTCTGGCAAAGGCTCGGATATGATCGGCTGGCACGACCCGGCCCCTTTTGCCGCAGGTTCAGGACAAGCGATGTCACGCCGCGCCCACCTAAAAGCGCTTGTCCGGTCGCGGACCACGCCATTGATCGTAGCGACCGCGCTTTTGATGGAAAACATCGATTCCACGGTGATTTCCACGTCGCTGCCCCGCATCGCGGCGGACCTCGACACCAGCCCCATCCATCTGAAACTGGCGCTGACCTCGTATCTTCTGGCGCTGGCGATCTTCATTCCGGCCTCGGGCTGGGTGGCCGACAAGTTCGGCGCACGCAGGGTCTTTCGTTGGGCGATCGCGCTATTCGCGGCCGGGTCGATCGCTTGCGGCGCCTCGACCTCGCTTGTCAGCCTGATCGCCGCGCGTGTCTTGCAGGGGATCGGCGGGTCGATGATGGTGCCGGTCGGGCGGTTGATCGTCTTGCGGGTGACACCGAAGGCAGGGCTGGTCGGCGCGCTCGCCTGGCTGACGGTGCCAGCGCTGATCGGGCCGGTGCTTGGACCGCCGCTTGGCGGTTTCATCACCACCTATTTCGACTGGCGGTGGATTTTCTGGATCAATATCCCGATCGCGTTCGTTGGCGTGGTTTTAGTCACCATCTTTATTCCGCTTCTGCCGATAGGCTCCGTGCCAGGCTTCGACACCAGGGGATTCTTGCTGATCGGCCCGGGTCTTGCCGCCTTTCTGACCGGGCTTACGTTGGCCGGACTGGGGCTTGCGACGCCCGGCACCATTGTCGGCATGACAGTCTGCGGCCTGATACTGACTGCGCTTTACGTGCGCCATGCGTTCAACAGGGCCGAACCCCTGGTCGACCTGCGCCTCCTCAGCCTGCCGACCTTCGGGATCAGCGCGCTTGGCGGCACCATATTCCGGGTTGGGGGCGGTGCCTTGCCGTTTCTGCTGCCGCTGCTGTTCCAGATCGGCTTCGGCCTTACCCCCTTTCAGTCAGGGATGCTGACGTTTGCCTCAGGCTTCGGGGCGATCCTGATGAAGTTCATTGCCCAACCGATCCTGCGTCGTTTCGGCTTCCGCCGGGTGCTGATCACCAACGCAATTTTCGCCGGATTGTTCATCCTGGCACCGGCGGCCTTCACCGCGAATACACCCTATGTCATGATGGTCGGCACATTGTTCCTGGGCGGCGTCTGCCGGTCGCTGCAATTCACCAGCATCAATGCCATCGCCTATGCCGAGGTTCCCGCGAACCGGTTGAGCAGCGCCACAAGCTTCAACGCCGCCCTGCAGCAACTCTCGGGCTCGGTGGGCATCACCATCGCGGCTTTCGGTCTTCAGGCAGCAGGGGCCTATCAGGGAACGGCACAAATCGTCGCCGCGAACTTTCCGCCGGTATTCGCGCTGATGGCGGGGCTTTCAGTTCTGTCAGCGACCTGGTTCGCGCGGCTCGACGCGGATGCGGGTGACGGGATTCTGGCGCATCAACACAGGGCAGGATGAAGGCAAGCGCGCACTGGGGCGGTTGCGGCCAGGATTTGGGTGCAAGTGTCCTCTCGTTCTGTGATGCATTTGGACGATTCAGTCGGGAATAATTATGAGTCCGGATGCGGTCGGCGCAGAGCAATGGTTCACCGGGCCGCAGTTCATAGGTCACCAGTGGCCCATCCTTGCCCGCAGAATAGTCGAGACAAAGCGCATTGGGACCCTGCAGAACCGGCTCTCCGCTGAGCCAATAATGCCCGAAGAACACCGGACGCGCATCGGTGGGATAGGATTCTGACGCAAGCTTCGCCGGCAGAGCCGCGTCTGGCAGATCTTCGACCGATGGTACGGAGATTGCAATGTCCCGCCAGCTATGCGCGGCCGCGTTCCACCATTGCAGGCGCAAATGGTGGCGCTCGGTACCGTCCTTGTCCCTGAACGACCATCCCTGCGGCAGCCGATGCTCGGGCCCTTTTGTCACCTGCTCGGCCAGGAAGAACATCTCGTCGGCTTCGCCATGGTTGGCCGCCCGGATCAATTGATCCTCGGACAGCACCCCGTCATGGGTCAGCGCTCTGAGCCGATCAATCGACCGGTCAACCCAGCAGGCATGCACGGCGCGGAACCCGTCATCCTCGAGAAACAGCGGCAAGCCGCGCATCCAGTCCAGAATGTCGCGCGTTTGCGGATCGCCCGTTGGGAACTGATCCAGAAAGGTCCGGTGCTGGCGGATATTCTTGGGCGAATGCGCGCGAAGCGGCTGACCAGTCTCGGGATGCGGGGTGTGGAAATGCAAGGCGTTGAGCTCGTGGTTGCCCATGATGGCCCTCGCCTTGCCCGCATCGATCAGGCTGCGAACCGTGTTCAGGACGGCCCGGTTGTCGGGGCCTCGATCGATGAAATCCCCAAGAAAGACGATCTGACGATCCGGTTGCGGATGGAGCCAACCCGCCGTGCCGTGCCGCCAGCCGAGTGCGGCGAGGGCCGCATCAAGCTTGGCCGATTGGCCGTGGATATCTGGAATGATGTCAAATGTGGTCATGCGGGGGTCCTGGTCCTGTCCTCGTTCCGGCAATCGGTTCAGCCCCGCGTCGATCTGAACCAAGCCGAGGTTCGCGAACGTTACGCGAGTCACAAAGGGTCAGATAGGCGGCCTTGAACCCGAACTCCTGCTTGAGCACTATCATGTTCAGAGCCCGCTGGCTGCCCGGTGCACCTCGGTGGCGATGATCTGCTAACCGGCACCCGAACATCGCTAGGTGCAGCAATTCCATAGCGAGACTGGAATGGCGAAGGTTTATTGCAGCGACAGCCAATAAGCCAGTGCGGTCAAATCAACCGTGGACAGTTGTGCCACGCCGTCGCGCATCACTGAATCCGGGTCGTTCGTACGCGCGCCGGTCTGAAAATCTCCGAGTTGTTTGAGCAAGTATTGCGCGGTTTGCCCTGCAAGGCTCGGATAGCTTGGGACCGCAGGGGTCTTGGCGTTATCGCCGTGACAGGCTGCACAGTTGGCCGAAACAAAAAGAGCGGCACCTTTGGCTTCTAGTTCGGGGGTTCCGACGATTTCCTCGGTGGCAGCCGTGGCTGCCTGGGCAGCGGCTTTTCCCTCGGAACGCGTGAAGGCATCAGTCAGGCCCTGATCCTTCGCATGAAATTGCAGCAGCATGGTGACAAGCGCCGCTTGGTCGGCAGAAAAACCGGCGCGTTTGGTCATGATCTTCAGGACAGGGGGCCATTGGTTGGCCGTAAACTCTTCTGGACGGCGCAGCGAGTGGCAGCGCGAACAATGGGTTTCATACAGCTTGTCGGCATCTGCCCAGACCTCATCGAGGTTGTCTGTCAGATCGTTGCGGTCGATCCAGCCGGTGACGGTAACCTGTTCCCAAGTGCCGCCCCAGTCGTCGTCCTTGGTGCCCACCACAACGCGGTGGTTGATGCCCGGTTTTGAGAGCATGGCGTAGGTTATGCGTTGACCGATATCCTTGAACAGATAGGCCGCACCGCCCGCCGGAGACCAGCCGGTAATGTCCACCTGCTGGAAGCCCCCGCTTTCGGAGCGGACAGTGACTTGCGTCCCCGGCATGACGTTGGCAAGGATCGCCCCACGGGCGGACATGTGCAAAGTCGTGACCGTCTTGGTATATTCGGGCGCCGCCTCATCTGCCCGCATGGCCCCGGCCCAGCAGAACAGCAGCAGCAAAAGGGACGCAGCGATGCGGGCCAACGGGCGACGGCCCCAAGGCTGCGAAGGTTTGACGAGTGCAGTCATTTTCATGTTCCCCAACAGGATGGCAAATGGCCAAAGGTTCCGCGATTCAGGCCCTGAGCCGATGTTGGATCGGCTCAGGGCACAGAACTGCGTTATGCTCCCTTTGGAATGTCGAAGGCCGTCACGACGGGGGGCTCGCTCGCGTATTTTTCGACCTCAACCAACGCGGTATTCGCCACGTTGCCTTGGGCAAGGCTGGAGGTGCCCTTGTCCAGCGTCACCGTGTTGATGTTGCCATGTTTGCACATGGCGCCCGCTTCCCCGGGCCTGTCCGGGTCATACCACGCACCCTCTTGCAGCATTACCACGCCTTGCCGGACCCGGTCTGTCACAATGGCACCCGCCAAGAGCGCGCCCCTTTCATTGAAAGCGCGGACGACATCGCCGTCAGATATGCCTCTGGCCTTGGCATCTTCCGGACTGATCCACATCGGTTCGCGCCCGGCAACCTCGTATGTTTCGCGCAACCAAGTGTTGTTCATCTGCGAGTGCAGCCGGTATTTCGGATGCGGTGAGACGATGTGCAGGGGATGTTTGGCGATCTTGTCGGACCCGAGCCATTCGGCGGGTTCGATCCAGGTTGGATGCGGCGGGCAATCGTCGTAGCCGAACTTTTCAATGGCTTGCGAATAGATCTCGATCTTGCCTGAAGGCGTCCCCAAAGCATTGGCGACCGGATCGGCACGAAAGTCGCTGAACCTTGTGTAGGTCTTGGCCTCTTCCGGGACGGGAAATTCGAAATAGCCGTCGCCCTCCCAGAACTCCTTAAACGTCGGCATTTCGATGCCCTCGGTCTTGGCACCGGTTAAGGATTCCTCGTAGATCGACTGAAGCCACTCCATCTCGGTCTTGCCGCCAGTAAAGGCGTCCTTGAAGCCGAGGTGTTCAGAAATCGCGGTGAAGATGTCGAAATCGCTTTTCGATTCGTATTGCGATTCGACAAGCTGGGGCATCGCCACCACAAAACGCCCGCTGTATTCGCTGGAGCCGACCACGTCATTGCGTTCAAACGTCGTGTTGGCGGGCAGGACAATGTCGGCGAATTTGGCGGTCGCGGTCCAGAACTGCTCATTGACGATGATGGTTTCCGGCTTTTGCCAAGCGGTGATCTGTTTGTTGCGGTCCATCTGGTGGCTGAGGGGATTGCCGCCGGCCCAGTAGATCAGCCGGATGTCCGGATAGGTGACCTTGCCACCGTTGAAATCGACCGTTGTTCCCGGATTGAGCAGCATGTCGCTTAACCCGTGGGCATAGGGCACAGTCACCGACACGGCATTCGAACCAGCGTCAATGCCGCCAAGGGCTGCATGTTTGGCCGTCAGCGATCCGCCATTGGCGTAGTGATAGCTGAGCCCGAAGCCGCCGCCGGGCAGGCCGATCTGGCCGATCATCGCGGCAAGCGTCATCAGCATCCAGTAGGCTTGCTCACCGTGATCCTGACGCTGGATCGCCCAGCCGCTCATGATCATCGTGCGGCCTTTGGCCATTTGCCGGGCGAGATCGCGGATCGTGTCGGCGGGCACGGTCGTGATCTTGGCGGCCCAGTCCGCCGACTTGGGCTGGCCATCCTTTTCACCGAGCAGATAGGGCAGGAACTTCTTGAAACCAACGGTGTAGGCGTTGACGAAATCAGCATCATAGAGCTTTTCAGTGTAAAGCGTATGCGCGAGCCCCAGCATCAGCGCGGTATCAGTGTTGGGTCGCGGTGCGATCCAATCGGCGCCAAAGTATTCGGCCGTGTCGGTCTTGCGCGGGTCAATCGAAATGACCTTGGTGCCCTTGGCTTTCAGTTTGGCCATATATTCATAGCCGGTGTGATCGGTCGGGTCCCAGCCGATCTGGTTGTTCTTCAGCAGCGTTGCCCCCCACAGGACCACAAGATCGCTGTTATCAATCACCGTTGTCCAGGCTGAGGGCTGATCATAAACTTCAGTCCCGCCAATGACATGCGGCAGGATAACCATCGCGGCGGCGACACTGAAATCACCGGTGTTATCGACAAACCCGCCGTGCAGGCCAAGCATGCGGCGCACCAGAACCGGCGAATTGTGCAGCTTGCCGACCGAATGCCAGTCGGTGCTGCCGGCATGGATCGCCGTGTTGCCGTGGTCTTTCTTCACGCGCTGCAACTCTGACGCTACCAATGCGAAAGCGTCATCCCAACTGACCCGCACGAAATCGCCTTGCCCGCGCTGGGTGCGATCGCTTTTGACCCCGTTCTTCAGAAAATCCCGGCGCACCATCGGATATTTGACCCTTGTGTCGGAATAGACCTGATCCATAAAAGCCTGCGCGATCGGTGACGGTGCGAATGCATCCTTTTCGAACGGCTCAGTCCGGGTGAAGCGCCCGGCTTCGACATACGCCCGGATGATGCCCCAATGCGTGGCCGTCAGCCGCGATGACGCGTCCAGTAGCGGCCCGGTCCCCAGCGCATGTGCCCTTGCCAAAGTTGGCATGGCGCCCAAAGCACCCAACGCCAGAGAATATCCCCCAAATGCCCGACGAGAAAATTTCAACATTGTGACAGCTCCCTTGCCATGACTCCGATTTGGAGGATGTTGCGCTCTGGTCTGATCGCCACGCCATGATTTGGATCAGGATTTGTGCAAGAAAAAGCTGAGCACTGGGCGCACCGCGTTATGGGGCGGCTGTAGCCGCCCTTGATGCAGGACGCTTCTCAAGTTGATTTGGCTGGTGATCGAGAGCCTCTTCCAGGCAGCACCCAATGACGAAAGGGGGACAGGCGGGTGGATAAGTTTCCAGGATATCGGATCAAATATCTGATATATATATAGACTTATCGTCAAAAATTGGTGCGGATGAAAGGACTCGAACCTTCACGGGGGTTAGCCCACAGCGACCTCAACGCTGCGCGTCTACCAATTCCGCCACATCCGCACTCTGAACCAAGGCTATGCCCCGGCTGAGGTGACGCGCTTCTAGCGGAGCGTCCGCGTTATGTGAAGCGGATTTTTCGCAACCTGGGCAAAATCCGCCCCGCCGGTCAGACGTCGCTGACCGCCTCGATTTCCTGGTTGTTTTCTGTGCGGAACTAGAAGTGCCTGCCGGGTTCGTCGTCGGCATGGTTCGCGCGCCGGTCGCCCCCCTGAGCCGCACTTCGGTGGCGTCGAGATCATCCGCGACAACGGCTACATGGTTCAGCCCAGCCATTGTTTCATGGCTGACCTCGGCACCGTCGGCGGGCCCGCCACAGCTGAAATGCGCCTCATAGCTCGCCGCTTCTCCGCCATTCGCGGTCGTGCCGGTTTTCATTCCGGCCCTGACCGATGGATCGTCCAGCCGAGAACATCGCGCAGCATCCTGTCCGAGGGACTCGGATCGGCGACGGCCCTATTCACATGTTCGGGGCGGGCCATCGCGCGTTTGCCTTTGTGGTGGCGCAGGGTGTGCGACTCTGGTCTAATTTCTCAAGTTCACTTCAGATCAAGGGGAAAATGTGCAGGGCCTGACCATCGGTGATCTTGCGGCGCGCACGGGGCTTGCCGTATCGGCGATCCGATTTTACGAAACCCAAGGGATCGTGGCGCCCGCGCGCAATGGGGGCGGGCACCGGCGCTATGATCGCGCCGACATCCGGCGGCTTTCCTTCGTGATCGTCTGCCAGCGGCTTGGCTTTTCACTGGGCGAGATCGCTGCGCATCTTGCCGGACTGCCCGCCGACCGCGCGCCTTCGCGCCGCGACTGGGCGCGCATAGCCAAGGGAATGCGGCATGATATTGCCGCGCGCATCACCGCGCTGGAAAATCTGCGGGACAGGCTTGACGGCTGCATCGGTTGCGGGTGTCTGTCGCTGGACCGATGTTCGCTTTATAACCGCGACGATCGCGCGGCGGCCGATGGCCCAGGCCCGCGCTATCTGATGGGCGATCAGGCAGAGGAAGGCTGAATGGTAGAGTGGCTGACCAGCCGGGGCGCGGTGCCCTATGCCGACGCGCTGCGCGAGATGGAGGCGCGCGTGGCCGCGATGGCGGAGGGCCGTGCGGACGAGGCGATCTGGCTGCTGGAACACCCGCCCCTTTATACCGCCGGCACCTCGGCCCGGCTCGATGACCTGACCGACCCCAACCGTTTTCCCGTGCACGAGGCGCGGCGCGGCGGGCAATACACCTACCACGGGCCGGGTCAGCGGGTGGCCTATGTGATGCTCGACCTCAACCGGCGCGGGCGTGACGTGCGCTGCTTCGTGCGCCATCTGGAAAACTGGATCATCGCGGCGCTGGCTGAATTCAACGTGAAGGGCGAAGTGCGCCACGGGCGTGTCGGCGTGTGGGTGACGCGGCCCGACAAGCCGTGCAGCCCCGACGGCAGCCCGTGCGAGGACAAGATCGCCGCCATCGGGGTGAAGATCCGCAGATGGATCAGCTTTCACGGCATTTCGATCAACGTCGAACCCGATCTGAGCCATTTCGACGGCATCGTGCCCTGCGGCATCCGCGACCACGGGGTGACCAGCCTGGTCGATCTTGGCCTGCCGGTGACGATGGCCGATCTCGATGCGGCCCTGAAAGCGACCTTTGGCCGCGCCTTCGAAGCGTCGAACTGTCCTTGACCTGGCGCAAATCCGGGTGCCTGACTTGCTGATAGAACCCGATACAAACTGATCGGTGGTTTCGCCTGCCTGATGGGTGCAAAAAGGAGTGGATGATGAAATATCTGATGCTGACGATCGCGGGGCTGGCCTTTGCGTCGCCGGCCTTGGCCGCCGGCGATGCAGCCAAGGGCGCGGCCGCCTTCATGAAGTGCAAGGCCTGCCACTCGATCACCAAGGACGATGGCACTGACGTGGTCAAGGGCGGCAAGGTCGGCCCCAACCTTTTCGGCGTAGTCGGGCGCAAGGCCGGCAGCGCCGCCGGTTTCGCCTATAGCGATGTGATGAAGGCCGCCGGCGACAAGGGATTGGTCTGGGACGAGGCGAACATCGTCGCCTATCTGCCCGATCCGACGAAATTCCTGGAGGATAAAAGTGGCGATGCGACCGGCAGGTCGAAGATGACGTTCAAACTGACGTCGGGGGCCGAGGATATCGTCGCCTATCTGGCCACCGCCGGAAAATAGCGCCGTCGCGGTCTCGGGCCGGAGGGATACCGGCCCACAACGCGATCAAGCACGCCAGTGCGAGACGAGAACCCGCCCAGGCAGAACCCGGCACCGCCAGTTCTGGCACTTTGCGTCGCGCGATTCGTGAAAGGGGCACGCTCAAAATCCGATACCGCGCCAGTGCCGGGAACGAGACCCGGCGCCAGGCGCGGCAAGCGCTGCCGCGACTGCCTGGAACGCAGGGGCGCCCTCACGCCGCGGATCAGGCAATTTTTCACGCCCCGCCCCCGCATCTTGGATTGCCCATTCGCCGCGCGCCAATTATTACGGAGGCCGAAGACTGACGCAGGCCCCGGCCGCGCCAGACCAATGCAACGGGAGATCAGCATGGCCGACGCAGCCGTACATGGCCACGAAGAACATGGCCACCCAGGGTTCTTTACCCGGTGGTTCATGTCGACGAACCACAAGGATATCGGCATCCTTTATCTGTTCACGGCCGCGATCGTCGGCTTCATCTCGGTCGCCTTCACCGTCTACATGCGGATGGAGTTGATGAACCCCGGCGTGCAATATATGTGCGAAGAGGGGACGCGCCTGATTGCCGATGCGACCAAGCCCTGCACCCCGGATGGGCACCTGTGGAACGTGCTGATCACCGCGCACGGCATCCTGATGATGTTCTTCGTCGTCATCCCGGCGCTGTTCGGCGGTTTCGGCAACTATTTCATGCCGCTGCATATCGGGGCGCCCGACATGGCCTTCCCGCGGATGAACAACCTGTCCTACTGGCTCTACGTGGCGGGCACTTCGCTTGCCATTGCCTCGGTCGTCAGCCCGAGCGAGGGTGGCAATCTCGGCTCTGGCGTCGGCTGGGTGCTTTATCCGCCGCTATCGACGCATGAGGGCGGCTATTCGATGGATCTGGCGCTCTTCGCGGTCCACTTGTCGGGGGCCTCGTCGATTCTTGGCGCGATCAACATGATCACCACCTTCCTGAACATGCGTGCGCCCGGCATGACCGTCCATAAGGTGCCGCTGTTCGCCTGGTCGATCTTCGTGACCGCCTGGATGATCCTGCTGGCGCTTCCGGTTCTCGCCGGCGCCGTCACCATGCTGATCACCGACCGAAATTTCGGCACGACCTTCTTCGACCCGGCCGGCGGCGGCGACCCGATCCTTTACCAGCATATCCTTTGGTTCTTCGGCCACCCCGAGGTCTACATCGTCATCGTGCCGGGCTTCGGCATCATCAGCCATGTCATCGCCACCTTCGCGCGCAAGCCGATCTTCGGCTATCTGCCGATGGTCTATGCGATGGTCGCCATCGGGGTTCTGGGCTTCGTGGTCTGGGCGCACCACATGTACACCGTGGGCATGTCGCTGACCCAGCAAAGCTACTTCATGATGGCAACCATGACCATTGCAGTGCCGACCGGCGTGAAGGTGTTCAGCTGGATCGCTACCATGTGGGGTGGCTCGATCGAGTTCAAGACACCGATGCTCTGGGCAATGGGCTTCGTTTTCCTTTTCACTGTGGGGGGTGTCACCGGCGTCGTGCTCAGCCAGGCACCCGTCGACCGTGTCTATCACGACACCTATTACGTTGTTGCCCACTTCCATTATGTGATGAGTATCGGTGCCGCCTTCGCCATCTTCGCCGGTATCTATTTCTGGATCGGCAAGATGTCGGGGCGCCAATATCCGGAATGGGCGGGCAAGCTGCATTTCTGGACGATGTTCATCGGCGTCAACCTGACCTTCTTCCCGCAGCACTTCCTCGGCCGCCAGGGGATGCCGCGCCGCTATATCGACTACCCCGAGGCGTTCGCCTACTGGAACCACCTGTCGTCGATCGGCGCCTTCATCTCGTTCGCGTCCTTCGTGTTCTTCATCGGCGTGGTGTTCTACACGCTTCTGTGGGGCAAGCGGATCACGGTGAACAATTACTGGAACGAATATGCCGACACGCTCGAGTGGACCCTGCCATGCCCGCCGCCGGAACATACGTTCGAAACCTTGCCGAAGCCGTCGGACTGGGATCATTCCCACGCGCACTAAGACAGCAGGCCCCGGAGAATTCCGGGGCCTTTTTCTTGCCCCCGGGGCTTCCAGGAGCTTGCAGGATGCAAATCAGGACGGTCGGCGACATTGACGCTCGTCGCAACCACATCCTCGCCCAGATCGCCGCAACATCGCACCGATTAGCGCAAATGCCGGGCAATCCTGTCGACTTGTTCCGCGACCTCAAATTCAGACAAATCGGCCGCCACCCGATCGAGGATCGCCCTCTGAACGTCATCGAGCAGATCAACCAGACCTGGACATACCTGACCGCTCTTGCCGCCACCCGCATCCTGCTTGCGGATCACCCCGACGCAAAGGGCTTCGAGGTCGAGCCCGGGGCGCGTGCCGCGACGCCTCATGATATCGTCAGCCTTGTTCCGGACGTATGTGTGGCAGAGGTTTTCGCGGCAACACGTCCCGATTCAAACGACAAGCTTCGGAAAGATATCAGAAAGGTGGCCAAGGCCGGATCGGCTGCGAAATATGTGTTCTTCTATTGCCCATCCCCGGAAGAGACAGGCTGGCGGCCCATGCTTGCTCAACCCCACGAAATAGACGGCGTCAGGGTAAGATGGCTGGCCTGTCCGGACATTTGAGTTTGCCCAGTGTTTCAGACCCGATCAAAGCAAGGCCGACACCGCTCCCGCAACTCCGAACCGGCAGCAGCAGGCCGTGCGATGACGCCACCTTGGTCGCAGTTTTGCACTGCCAGAATTTCTGCTAGTTTTCTCGGATGCCCTACCGCTGGACCCCCGCCACGCCCGACAAGCCCGCCGAACTGCGGCTCTGGCCGCATCGCTCCCTGCCCCGCGGCGGGCTTGTTGCCTTCATCGCCATCACCGCCAGTCTGATGGCATTGCCGCTTCTGGCCAATCTCGGCGCCCCGAGTCTTTGGGTCATCCTCGGCTTCGCCCTCGCCGCGCTGGCCGCGGTCTGGGCCGCCCTCAACCGCAACTTGCGTGACCGCCAGATCCTGGAAACCCTGACCCTGACCGCCGACCGCATCACGCTCACTCACCAGCGCCGAAATGCCCCTGCCCTCACCTGGCAGGCAAACCCATTCTGGCTGCGCGTCACGCTCTATCCGACCGATGGCCCGGTGCCACACTATCTGACGCTTGCCGCCGAAGGCCGCGAGGTCGAGCTTGGTCGTTTTCTGACTCCCGAAGAACGCCAGGCGCTCGCCTCCGACCTGCACTCCGCCCTCGCAACTGCACGGTAAACTGACATTTCGCCTTGGAAAAATACTCCGGGGGGTGCGGGGGGCAGCGCCCCCCGCCCG
>Ga0209023_10001409_pt1 | contig 32356 bp, 32 predicted proteins | sample LakOneMetagenome_FD_187468 | JGI IMG/M metagenome (GOLD analysis project Ga0209023, IMG submission 187468) | Freshwater and sediment microbial communities from Lake Erie, Canada (SPAdes) (version 2) | ecosystem: Environmental > Aquatic > Freshwater > Lentic | place: Lake Erie, Canada...
GGTGATGCCGGTGTTGGCGGCCTGCAGCACCTGCACGCCGTTGCCGATGCCATCGAGCAGGTTGTTGATGTCGCTGGCGCGGTTATCGAGCGAAGCGGCGGTGAAATAGTTGGTCGGATTGTCGAGAGCCGTGTTGACCTTTTTGCCGGTCGCGAGACGGTTCTGGGTGGTCGCAAGCAGATCAGCGGTGGACTGCAGCGAGAGGAGGTTCTGACGAACCGACGACGAGAGGACGATGCCTGACATAACTCATACCCTTCTGGATGAACACGATTGACGCAACGCCGGAACATTCACCCGGCGGTCGTGCCACCCTGTCTGGTCAGCACTACCCTTTCGTTAACGGAAAGCTCCGTACAAATACGATGCGCCGAAAAAATCGCATCAACTCGATTTATGGTAAACAGATCGTAAATTGCGCCTGCGGCGTCGCCGCTGCGCGCAGCGTGCAATAATCCTGCGCGAGGAAATCGGCGGCGCGCGTTGCGAGCGGCTAGTGCGAGCCGGCAGCGCCCGCGAAACCGGAGCGGGCTTCGGCAAGACACTCGTTGATGACGGTCAGCAATGCCATCGGCGTAAACGGTTTGCGCAGGCAGCGCGCGGCCCCGAGTTCGAGGGCCATGCGCAGGAAATCCGGCGCCGGCGAGTCGAGATTGGCGAAAGCATAGCCGGACATCGCAATCAGCGGAATCGCCGGCGCGCGCTCGTGGAATATCCGGATCGATTCGAAACCGCGCATGTGCGGCATGAAGATGTCGACGATCATCAGGTTGAAGCCAGCGTCTTCCAGCGCGCGAAGCCCGGTATCGCCGCCATCGGCGATCGTTACTTCAAAGCCGTGGCGTTCGAGAGATATCTCGATAGCCATGCAGACCATGGGATTATCATCGACGACGAGCACTTTTGTCATGTCAGCCCCCGGAACGAAAATCTGCGTTGCACCGTTGAATGTCGACGATAGCGGCAACGCTTGACCTGATATCCGGCCGTTCAGCCGGTGTTGATCCTCTCAGCATTGGATAGAATGGCATCGGTTCTTTCGGAAACTCCGCTTGCGACCGCGGAGAGCGCAGCCGCATGCCTTCGGTGCGGCTCGGCTTCCGACAGGCATTCGTCGATCAGGCGGAGCAACGTCGACGGCCTGAACGGCTTGCGCAGGCATCGCGTCGCTCCGAGGCCGAGCGCCAGTTTGAGGCAGGCGCGATCGTCCGCCTCGGCGCCCGCGAAGGCGTAACCGGAAATCGCGATCAGCGGCACAGTCGGCGCACGCTGATGAAACAGCCTGATCGATTCGAAGCCGTGCATTCTCGGCATCAGGATATCGACGATCATGAGATCGAAACTGCTGTCAGCCAGCGCAGCCAGGCCGTCGGCGCTGCCATCCGCGACGGCAACCCTGAAACCGCACGCCTTCAGCCAGGCGGCGATCGCGAGGCGGACATGCCGATCGTCATCGACCACGAGAATGCGACGCATGGCGGCCTCCCTGTCGCCGTTTCCGTCACGCTTTGGGTACTCGACGGCACCGCAAGCGGCCAAGGACAAGCAGCTCCGCAAGGCCCGAACCCGGCCGGCAGCGCGGCGTTTTGCCTTGCGAATCAGTGCGCTACGCCTACGGTCCGCCGCAATCCCTCACCTGTCTGCCCTGCAAGGTGTATACGGCTTCGGCGCAACTCTGCGCCCCGCCCGCCGTCAAATCACAGCGCTACCGATACCAGGCGCGCGGTGTCGCATCCGATGCCGGCCGCCGGAATGCTCCGCTTCGGCGCGGGAACGAACGCCCGTGCTGCTGCCGTTCCGGTCGCCGCAGCGCTCCGGTGGTGGCGGCATGTTCGCGGCGAGGCGCTTCGACGCACCGGGCAGATCGACGCACGGCGATCGGCAATCCGGTCGCAAGACGACGCGCGTGCGACGCTGCGTGAAAAAGGACGCAGCAGGCAAAGACATACCCCGATTATCTAACCTCCTTGTCAGGGATGGCTATCAAATCTCCTTGCCAATGTTACGAGCCGGGATCATCATCGCGACATTCGCAGTGTACTTGTTGGAGGCCATCAGCCGCGACGCTTTGATCGCAAGCGGCTCTATCATGCGGCGAGCCCGCCCGGATCTTCCGGCGAGGTTTTGGCCGCGAGGCCATATCTATAGACCGGGAGTCTATAAACAGGGAGACTGCTATGGACTCAGCCCCCCGCTCACCGAATGGTTTCTTGTCTTCGCTGACTGCGGACGACTTCGAATTGATCCGCCCACATCTGCGCAGCGCCGATCTCCAGCAGGAGCAGGTGCTGGTTGAAGTCGACGACACGCTTCGACGCGCCTACCTGCCGCACCGCGGCGTTATTTCGCTGGTGGTCAAGCTCGCACGTGGTGAACACGTGCAGATCGCGATGGTCGGCCGCGACAGCATATTCGGTGCGTTCTCCGCTCTCGGCGACCCCGTCGCGCTCAATAGCGCAGTGGTGCTGGTACCCGGGGTAGCTTCGACGATCGACGTCGAGCAGCTTCGCGTGGCAGCCGACCAGAGTGCGACCTTGCGCGCCGCACTGGCCCGGCATGGACTGGCGGTCTATGCGCAGATCCAGCAAACCGCGGGCTGCAATGCCGCCCACACGGTCGAGTCACGGCTGGCGCGATGCCTGCTTCAGACGCGCGACCTGTCCGGCAGCGACAAACTCGTGCTGACCCAGGAATCCATGGCGCAGATGATCGGCGCGCGGCGCAACAGCGTATCGCTGGTGGCCAGCACGCTGCAGCAGGCGAACTTCATTCATTACAGCCGCGGACACATCGAGATTACCAATCTGGACGGCCTGATCAGAACTTCCTGCGAATGCTACGGAACGGTGAAGGCCCAGTACATGCGGCTGCTGCATCCGCACATCCGTTGCGCGGCAGCGTGATGGCCTCCGGCCAGGTCCCGAACGCTCCGGTACGCGTCCTGCGAGCTTGCGCGCGAGGATTGCGCCAGACGGCGACCGGACGGCCGGTTTACACCGTATAATTACTGCCCGCCGGCGGGTTCCACGCCGATCTCTCCGGGCCGGAATTAACGCGCTGTTCAATGAGCCCTGTTAATTGTCACGTTGCTGACGGGTGCGGATACGAGAAAAGCGGCGAAATCTTTTGCTGCAGCGCGCATTCACCCGTGTTCAGCGGCTTGAGAGTTGCGCGGAGTAGAGACATGGCCTTTGATTTGTCGATGCCGATCCTGGTGGTCGATGACTACAGCACCATGATCCGCATCATCCGCAACCTTCTCAAACAGATCGGGTTCGAGAACGTCGACGATGCCAGCGACGGATCGGCGGCACTCGCCAAGCTGCAGACCAAGCGCTACGGCCTCGTGATCTCCGACTGGAACATGGAGCCGATGACCGGCTACGACCTGCTCAAGGAAGTCCGCGCCAGCCCCGAATTCTCGAAGACGCCCTTCATCATGATCACGGCGGAATCCAAGACCGAGAACGTCATCGCGGCAAAGAAAGCCGGCGTCAGCAACTACATCGTCAAGCCGTTCAACGCGGCGACGCTTAAGACCAAAATGGAAGCGGTCTTTCCCGATTGATCACGTCGCGCCAGCGACGTCCGACATCGCAGAGTTTCACAGACGGCCGGGCGGATTGCCCGGCCGTTCTGGTTTGCCCTGGCCGTACTACTACGGTTCGGGATTTTCACAGTCAGCTAATCTTGACTGGCGATAGTTGCGTGGACTGAAGGAGCACCTCATGTTCACGTTTGATACGAGCGATCAGAAAGAAGTTCGGCGTTTCCGTATCGCGCAGTTCAACGGCAGAACCGCGACCGCTCGCACTGCCGGCTCGGCGATCACCGGCCACGTTCGTTCGATCGTGGAAAACAAGGCGAGCGTTCCGGCCGCTTGGACGATCACGATCATCCCGGAAGAGCCCAAGGCGTCCATCGCATTGCGGCCGCAGCATCGCGTCCGCTCCTTCGTGGAAGATCTCTGCTGAATCGTAACGGCCCGCGAGCCATGGCGCACTTGGCATGTCCCCGGACTTGATCCGGGGATCGTGGCATGAATCACGACGATCAGGATTTCAGGCCGGCTGCAGCAACGCCTTGCGCACGAGGTCGGCGGTGTTGCGGGCGCCGAGCTTGCGCATCGCCTCGGCGCGATGGCTCTCGAACGTCCGCGGGCTGATATTCATCCGCAACGCGCCCTGCTTGTTGGAGCAGCCCTCGCTGATCAGGCTGAGCACTTCGCGTTCACGCTTCGTCAGCGGCTTCTGGCCCTGTTCGGTCGCAAACATCACCCCGGATGCACGCCCGCTTTCCCTGCCGCGGCTGCCCTGGTGCTCCCGGCCCTGGGGATCGGAATCGGAAGCCGCCGGATGACGGTCCGACATCTGCTTGAGCAAGGCGCAGACACGCTCGGTCTGCTGCAGCGCGTTTTCGACGACCTGTTGCAGGTAAACGCGATTGCCGGGCGCTTGCGAAAACTGGTGGCTGTGCTGCTTGATCTCGTTCATGTAGAGCAGCAGCGCGGTCAGCGGACCGTTCAACTGCCGCGCGATCGCAGCCCCGGCCTCTTCCGTCGCCCGAAGCCGCGCGGCGGACGAATGGACAACATCGAGATTGTCTTCGAGAGGCGCGATGTCTTTTACCCACTTTGGAAAGTGCGAATCAGCGGCTCGATGGTCTGGCTGTGACATATAACTAAGTTATCGGTTCCAATCTCGTTCATGGTTAATTTCCCCGCCAGTAAGAATACGGGGCTTGCGCCGAGTTTTGCGGCTGCGAGGGCCGGAATTGACGCAAACGAGCGAAAAACGCTCCCAAACTCCCCATTTTGGCAATAGACCACGTCATCTTGGGACCAAATAGGTTTACGCCGGGGTTTCCATGCCCGTAGTTTCACCGGGTTCGCATTTACTTTCTTAATGCAGCTTCGGCCGATTTGACGCCTGGCGCCGCTCTCTCGCACTGCAGCGACACGTGCGGCGCGAGCCCGCACCTCACCGATCATTCTATGGTTGAATTTTGGACAGGTGGGTTCGCGATCTCGCCGGCAACGCGACGGCGTCAGGCGTTTGGACGCTTGAGGAATTTGCCCAGGAACCGGCCGGAGATCACGAACCGGAACCACCAGGAAGCCAACCGTCGCATTTTCATCGGCCCCACCCACGCGAAGACAGACGGCCCGCGTAGCGGTTTTGATAGCGTGGGTGCCGGGGTGTCCGTGTGAGTTGTTTCACAATCGAGCCTCGAAACACCGAGGAGCCGCCGGCCCTGTGCACGCCGCTTTTGCGCGGATTCCGATTTACAGGCTTTGCCGGCTTCGTGATGATCGAGGTTCGCAATCATCGCCCATATCATTCAAGGGAGAGACGACGATGTCGCAAGGCAAGGGATATTGGATCGCGATGGCAGCGCTGACCTGCGCCCTGGCGTTCGGTTCAAGCGCCTCTTTCAATTCAAGCGCCTTTTTTAGTTCAAACGCCTTTTTTGGTTCAAGCGCCCTGGCGCAGACCGCAACGACACCTGCGCCCGCTGAGAACGCCGCGCCCACGGCCGACAATGCCGTGATGCTCACCGTGTTCCTGAAGCACGACCAGTCCCGACCGCTGAGCGAACTCAACGCGCAGCTCGAACGGCAAGGCTATTATAAGGCTTTTCCGCCAGCCGGCATCGAGGTCGTGAGCTGGTACGTGATGATGGGCATCGGACAGGTGGTGACGCTGCGCCTGCCGGCGTCGCGGCTGCGCGAAGTCAATCGCATTTTCGAAGGCACCGCCTGGGGCAGCTATCGCACCGAGTTCTATCCGACCTACGATTACAAGGCGATCGGCATCGCCGCGCATGACAAGGCGCAGGCGCAATAGACGGTGGTTGGTCGATTTAAATCCGCGGCAGATCAGCCGAGCCGGCTGATCTGGTCCTCGGTCACGACGCGCTCGACGTTTTCGGTCTTGCTCTTGATGCGGTAGCGCGGGCGGCCGTCGGATTCGATCGGCAGGCGGGAGACGATGGTATAGACGCTGCGTTCCTTCACGATGGCGCGGCCCTGCGGGCCCTGCAACTGGTGATGAACGTCGTCATTGATCGCGTAATTATGAGCCATCGTCGGTCTTTCGGGGGTTGAAAAAAGGCTTTTAGTCTCAATGGCCTCGTAAGGCAACATCGGTTTGGCCGGGCCTTGCGACATCATTAATTACGAAGCGGCCGGAGCCCCCGCCAAAAGCGCCTTGCGCTTCCCCACCCGCGCGATCGAGTTCCCGATCGCCGCCCCGTCGAGGGTTCCGTCGCGCACGCCTCGCCGGAGGTCTTCAGCAATCCCGGCCATTTCCTGCTCCTGATCGAACAGATTATTGCCGATGCAGAGCATATCCATGCCGGCTCGCAGCGCCTGCAGGCTGGCCTGGCGGGTCCCCAACGCCTTCTGCAGTCCCTGCATCTGCATATCGTCGCTGATCAGAAGCGTGTCGGGAAGACGATGACGCAAGCGCCCCAGGCCCGCGGCCGACAGGGTCATCGGATGATCGTCCCATTGCCGCACGATGGCATGACTGACCAGCACCGCATTGCCGAACATCCTTGGCGCCAGCGCATAGAACAGCTCCTCCTGTTCGGGGCTCAGCGCATCCGAAATATCCATGAACTCCTGGTGCGAATCCACCGCCGCGCCACCGATGCCGGGAAAATGCTTCAGGCACAGCCCGATACGCTGCTCGCGCGCGACTTCGCTCACGAGCAGCGCATTGGCTTCGACCTCGGCGATGTCGGCCGAATAGGATCGCTTGATCCTGCCGATATTCGGATTGTCGGGGTTGTAGTCGACATCGATCACCGGCGCGAAATCATAGTGGATGCCGAGATTTCGCAGCTCGGCGAAACTTGCGGTCAGGATTTGGCGCTTTTGATCCGGCGCGAGGTGACTAAAATCGCGGGCGCTGGGCAACGGCGCAAAGCCGCGATTCTCTTTCAGCCGCCGCACCAGCCCGCCTTCCTGATCGATGAACACCATCGGACCGGACGGCAGCCGCGCAATCTCGCCGCAGAGCCGGCGCACCTGATCCGGCGTTTCGATGTTGTTGTCGTATTGCCGGGTCTGGCAGGAGTAGTCGAACAGGATCACGCCGCCGAGGCCGTAACGGCCGGCGAATTCCCGCAACCATGCCGGGATGCTCTTGCCGAAGAAACCGAGAATGAAGAGTTCGCCGACCTGCATTCTCAGCACTTTCGCTACCCGGCCGAGGTTACCCGGTCCATGACGTTTCCTGCCGATTCTTCTATGTTACAAGCGGGCGCCTGAACAGCAACCATCACCCGCATCAGCAAGAACAGAAAAGATCATGACAGCATCGACCCTCCCGCAAATGGCACGTTACCGCCACTGGCTCGGCGACAAACGCGGCCTGCACTTCAAGGACTATGAAGCGCTGCGGCAATGGTCGGTTCGCGATCTCGATGCGTTCTGGCAGAGCATCTGGGACTATTTCGAGCTGCAATCGCCAACGCCGCATCGCGCGGTGCTGGCGCAACGCAAGATGCCGGGTGCGGTCTGGTTTCCCGGCGCGCAGTTCAACTACGCACGCCAGGTGCTGCGGCATGTCGAGGCCGCGCATGCCGCGGGGATGCCGGCGATTGTTGCCTGCGGCGAAGACGGTGTGCTGAAGGAAACAAGCTGGCCCGAACTGCGGCGCAAGGCGGCGGCGCTGGCGATCCATCTTAAAGCGCGCGGCGTCGGTTCCGGCGATCGCGTCGCGGCCTATCTGCCCAACATCCCCGAGACCATCATCGCCTTTCTCGCCACCGCCAGCATCGGCGCGGTGTGGAGCGTCTGCGCGCCCGACATGGCGGCGCCCGCGGTGATCGACCGCTTCAAGCAGATCGAGCCGAAAATCCTGATCGCCTGCGACGGCGTCACCTATGCCGGAAGACGCCACGACCGGCGTCAGGTGATCGACGAGTTGCGGCAGTCGCTGCCGAGCGTCGAGCATGTCATCATTCACAGCAACGACGAGACCCGCGCGGCTGACTCCGATGCCCTGCTTGCGACGATCCTGCAGGCTGCCGGACCCGAGATCGACGCCTTCGAGCCGGAATGGCTGCCGTTCGATCATCCGCTCTGGATCGTCTATTCCAGCGGCACCACGGGATTGCCGAAGCCGATCGTGCACGGCCATGGTGGCGTTGTGATCGTGGTACTGCCTCTGAGCGTGCTGCATAACGATATCGGCTGCAGCTATCGGCCGGAATCGCTCGGCGAACGCTATCACTGGTACTCTTCGACCGGCTGGATCATGTGGAATTCCCAGGTCGCCGGCCTGCTCAACGGCACCACGGTCTGCATCTTCGACGGCAGCCCGGGTGGATCAAAGGAAAAGCCGGACTGGGAAACGCTGTGGCGTTTCGTTTCGCAGTCGAAGGCGACGTTCTTCGGCGCCGGCGCGGCGTTCTTCGCGAGTTGCACCAAGGCCGGTGTCGACCTCGCATCCGCCGGCGACTTGTCGCGGCTGCGTTCGCTGGGCTCGACCGGATCGCCGCTCTCCGCCGACACCCAGCAATGGTTCAACGAGCGCTTCGCTGTTCTCTCCAAGACCAACGGCAGCGTGGCGCAGCAAAACATGTTCTGGGCCAACATGTCCGGCGGTACCGACTTCGCTGGCGCTTTCATCGGCGCCAATCCGGAATTGCCGCAGACGCCGGGGCTGATGCAGTGCCGGCTGCTGGGAGCGGCCGTGGAAGCCTTCAATGAACAGGGCCGCTCCGTCATCGAAGAGGTCGGAGAACTGGTCTGCACCGAACCGATGCCCTCGATGCCGCTGAAATTCTGGAACGACGAAGGCGATGCGCGATATCGCGGCAGCTATTTCGACACCTACCCGGATAATTTCGACGGCACCGGCCGCGGCGCGGTGTGGCGTCATGGCGACTGGCTCAAGATCCACACCGACAGCTCCTGCGTGATCTATGGCCGCAGCGACGCCACCATCAACCGCCACGGCCTGCGGATGGGCACCAGCGAACTGTATTCGGCGATCGAGGCCTTACCGGAGGTGCTGGATTCGATGGTGGTCGATCTCGAATATCTCGGCCGCGAAAGCTATATGCCGCTGTTCGTGGTGTTGCGCGAAGGCTTTGCACTCGACGCAACGATGCAGGCGCGGATCAACAGCGCCATCGAGGCCGGTCTGTCACGGCGCTTCCTGCCCAACGAGATTTTCGCCGTGGCGGAAATCCCGCGGACGCTGTCCGGCAAGAAGCAGGAACTTCCAATCAAGAAGCTGCTACTCGGCCAACCCTTGGAGAAAGTCATCAACAAGGACGCGATGGCCAATCCCGGCTGCCTCGCCTGGTATCTCGATTTCGCCGCGAAACATCTGCAGAGAGCCGGTGCGGCGTGAGCCGATCGGGCCCGTTGCCCGTTGAATGCAACGACGGCCGGACTTACATTAGCGTCAACCGGACAAACCAAGGGAGAACCGAGATGGCTGAAAAGACCGAACGGGCCGTGCTGGCCGGTGGGTGCTTTTGGGGCATGCAGGATCTGATCCGCAAGATGAGCGGCGTGATCTCGACCCGCGTCGGCTACTCCGGCGGCGATGTCAAGAACGCGACCTACCGCAACCACGGCACCCATGCCGAAGCGATCGAGATCATCTTCGATCCGCAGCGGCTCAGCTATCGCCAACTGCTCGAGTTCTTCTTCCAGATCCACGATCCCTCGACCCGCAACCGCCAGGGCAACGACATCGGAATGAGCTATCGCTCGGCGATCTACTTCACCAGCCCCGAACAGGAGCGCATCGCCCGCGACACCATCGCCGACGTCGACGCATCAGGCATCTGGCCGGGCAAGGCCTCAACCGAAATCGCGGCCGCGAGTGATTTCTGGGAGGCCGAGCCGGAGCATCAGGATTATCTCGAGCGCTACCCCGACGGCTACACCTGTCACTTCGTCCGTCCGAATTGGCGCCTGCCGCAACGCAAGGCGGGCTAAGCGCTGAATGCCAAGCGAAAATTCCTCGCAGCAATAACCGGAAACATTTTGCCGTGCGCGGCAATCTTTGCCTCGCCCGGTAACGTGTGATCGGGGCAAACGACAAAGCGATCCCATGAAAACCCGCGATATTTTCGCGGGCTCGGTTTCAAAACTATCCGGCACACGATTTGCTGTCCTGTGGGCACCAAGAGTACCCAAGAGGTTTGCGATGAGTGCGAGTGGCGTTGCCGGTTCGACTATCCCGCGTAATTGGACCCCGGTACTGAACCGACGTGACGACAGCGCCCAGGCCGCGTCATCCAATTCCTACGATCCAACGGCAACCTCTTCTGATCAAACCGGCGCGCCGACGACCCCGGCCTTTGGCATGCTCAACCAGATGCCTAGCGACTCGATCATGGTGTCGCTTCCGAACGGCATGTCCGTCGGCATTGCGCACTTCGGCGGAGGCAGCAGCGGCTTCGACGCCCAGATGCTGGCATCGCTGGAAGACCTGGTCGGCAATCTGAGCCACTACGCGACGACGTCGACCGGCGATGGCACCCAGTTGAACAAGCTATGTAACGGATCCGGCAACGACGGATCGAGCAACGACATCCAGGGCATGCAGGCAATCGACATGATGCATGTCGATCTTCCCAATGGAATGTCGATCGAAATCCGGCACTCCTCGGCAACCCCGGAAGCCGACGGCGGCATCGCGGCGATGAACGAAATGGAAAAGGCGATGGAAGAACTCGTCGACCATTTCAGCCGTTTGGACGGCGCAACGGACTCGGGTTCAACCGCGTCCAACTCCTCGGCCAGCCAGCGGGCACTTGCCGCCTATGCCGCGCAGGCAACGCAAAGAGATCAAGCGGCGCTGACGGCCGGGCTTGGGGTGAGCCGGGATTCGTGAGGGAAGCTTTCTGAAACGGCTCAGACTGCCGCTATCTCGACATCGCCAGTTCGTGACGCATGCAGCGAACCGTGGCCGACCGGCAGCGGGGCGAAACATCCCGCGAACGCGATTTCATACGATCGCGCGAAATGGGTCACCGCTTCCGAAAGAGGTACGTTTCGCATGAGGCCGACGACTTCCATCGAAGCCAGAAGCTGTCTGACGCCACCCTCCGCGGAGCCAAAGGGAAGCAGCAGCCGTTCACAATCGATCCGCTGCCCCTCCGCGTCCAGCGCGGTGTAGATCATGTACACGGCACGCTGCTCTTCAACACAGAAGCTGGCTGCTTCCAATGCTGGAGCTCGCAGAAATTCCGGGATCATTTCCGCCATGTTGCGATCTTCCCAGCGCTGGCGAAACGCGACGGCGACATGGTTCCCCTGGAACATGGCGCGAAATTCCGGTCTGTCTGCGGAATGATCGACGCGCCAGATCACCATGTAGTTGGGATCATGGCCACGCGATGAAGGCTGAAAATCTTCAAAGACAGGCAAAGATTTGCCTGCTGCGGCGCGCGACCAGTGCAGGACCAGCGACCGCTGCGAGATGGACTTGACGTCTGCGATGGACGATTCGACGAATTGCATGCGCCAATCTTAGTAGGCGTCTATTAACATGGTAGAAATGAATGGACCTAGCCCGTCAGGGCGAAAGCAAGTGGCGGAGAGGGAGGGATTCCCACCACCCCCGTTAAGCTAACCCGCTGATGTTTCAAATTTTATCGGCGGAATAAGGGCTTCCTGCATGTCCCGGGGCTACACCAAGGGGCTACACCATGGGAAGCAACCGCATGCCGGAACCGGTCCGTAGGTTCGTCTACAAGAAGGGTGAAGAGCCCGTCCAGAAGAGCGACGTGTGGTGGCTCCGCAAGAAGGTGCCGGAACGGTACCGCGACATCGTCGGTCGCCGCGAGGTCTGGCGCTCTCTCGAGACAAACCACTTCAAGACCGCCCAAGTCAGGTGCAACAAGCTAAGTCTCGAGCTGGACAAGGAGTGGGAGGACCGACTGCGGGCCGCCCAAGCCGCTGCCAACACGGCGGTCAAGCCGGCGCGGAACATGACCGACTGGGACCTCAGCGGCCTCCAGCGCGTCGTCCACGAGCAGGGTCGTGAGGCCATGATCCGCAATCCGCCTCCCAGCGCCAAGTGGGGCCGAGGCACCCATGTGCGCGACGAGGAGGAGAACGACGAGGAGCGCGAGTTCGATGAGCAGGCGCTGGCCGACTTCTTGAGCCGCAGCGGCTACGACCTGACGGAGGCCGATCGTAAGCGCTTCCTGCCGATGTTCGTGGAGGCCCAGCGTCAGATTTCGATCGACCTGGCCCGGGCGGCCGGGAAGCTCGACTATTCGAAAAGCGATGCCTTCGACAGGAACGCACCTTCCATGTCGGCGCGCATCGATCTCCTGCAGGCATTCGAGCTCTTCTGCCAAAAGGCCGACATCAAGGGCGGAGCGAACGGCCCGACGGCCAAGCGCTGGCGGCCGAAGATCAAGGCGTTTTGCGACTTCGTGGGTCACTCCGATCTCACACGCATGACGAGGGACGACGCCTACAAATGGGCCGACCATCTCGCTGAGCAGGAAATCGCGAAAAAATCGATCCGCGAGGTCTGGATCGCCTCCTTGCGGGCCACCGCCGGCTTCCAGATCGAACGCGGCAAGCTCAAGGGCGAAAACCCGTTCTCCCGCATCCGCATCCGGGGCGTGAAGTCGACCAAGCAGTCCAATCAGAAGGGCTTCTCCGACCTGCAGGCCTCGACGATCCTGACCGCGACCCTCGGCACCTTCTCGCACCTGACCACGCCCGAGACGCGGGCGGCGCGCCGCTGGATCCCGTGGATCTGCGCCTACACCGGCGCGCGCGTGAACGAGATTACCTCGCTTCTGCCCTCGGACATCCGGCCGGATCCGGAGACGGGCATCGTTTGCTTCTATCTGCGCCCCGAAGTGACCAAAGGCGACTACGAGCGCGTCATCCCCGTCCACTCGCATCTCGACGAGCAGAAGTTCTTCGATTACGTCGACAAGCGCAAAAAGGCGGGCCTGCCGCTGTTCTACGATCCCAAACGCGCCGAGGGCGGGGAGAACGCCAACCCGCAATGGCAGAAGATCGCCGAGCGCCTCGGCGATTGGGTGGTCAACAGCCTCAAGGTCACCGGGGTCGCACCGAACCACGCCTGGCGCCATCGCTTCAAGTCTGTCGCGCGCGACGTCGACATGCACCCAGAGGTTGAGGCATTTATCACTGGCCACGGCGGCTCGGATGATCCGAAGGAGATCAAAAAGATCAGCCTGAAGTACGGCGACCCGTGGGTGAGGACGCTCCGAAAGGCCATCGAACTCTACCCGCGCTACGAGGTCACGGCACCGAGCGCGCCACCTCAGCGCGTCCGGCGGACGAGCGCGCAGGTCGCGGCAGACAAGGCTGCCAAGGCTGCCCGGCGCGACGGTCGGCCCGGCAAGGGATCCCTATCGCGTCGCGAATCCGCGGCTTGAACGATCCGGTCAAGCTGCGCATAGCCCAACAAATGGAATCAGAGAAGCGACACATGACCACCTACACGCTCTCCCGGACGGTCGAAGACGAAAGCGTCATCATCGCTCGCGGCCTCAGCGCCGTCGACGCCATGCACTTCATCATCGAGCAAGACCCGACCAGGCGCTTCCACGACTATCCGGAATATTACGAGACGTTCGTCCGCTTCGACTTCGTCCTATGGTGCGATGGCCCCAAGGTTGAACGGAACGTGTTTCATGCGACCGTGCCGCTCACCTACGACTACGGAGCGGACAGGAATGCAGCGCTCGAAATTATCGCCGTCCAGTTCCTGCGTATCCATCACGATTATTGGGACGGCCAGTGCGATACGGACGATTCTATCGACGAAGGCCTGAAGTACGACGCAGACCGCGAGAACGCCCGCCGCATGGAAGATGAAATCGTGGCGAGATTTGTGGACGCGTTGGCGCAGGACGGATACACGGTCGTACAGACCATGCTCTGCAAAAACGAGTACCGGTTGACGGATCCCAGCGAACGAGCGGAATTCGTCGATTATGCCACCACCGACCTGATCGGCGATTTGACGGTCTACAGACCGGGCGCAGCGCATCAGTTCAGGTTCAATTTCGGTAAAGATGGCTGGGACATAATCATCAGCGCCAGCGGTCGTCTCGATGTTTTGATCGAGAAAGTCATCGGACCCTACAGAGCCAAGGGGCACCCCGCAAAGACGGCCCGAGCATGGATTGAAGATTCGTTCGGCAACTTGACGAAGTTTTTGCGATGATAGGTTTGGAGTTCCGGCAGACCGAGCGATGATCGAACGCCCGCAAAGCTGCTCAACTGATGTCCCACCGCCGGCCAAGCCGCCCCACAATTTGTCCCGCGTCATTCACGCAGTGAGGTAAAGCCAAGTGGCAGACAAAGTGTTTAAGGCGCAGTTTCCCTACGTAGCGAGCTTCGTGCGCCCACGGCGTCGGACGACCGAATACGGTTGGTTCGCCGAAACTCAGGACTTGATCATCGAGCAGGTCGAGGAAAGCGCCGCACCGGTTGCGTTCGAGATCGGCATCTTAGATGTCGGCGACTTGTTCGCCCACTATAGAATCAGGTCCTTCCGGGGCAGACTCTGGTGGCAGCTGGGCGGCGACTGCGACCTTGTGCTTCGTCCGGAGATCTTCGAAGGCCGGCTGCAAGAAGCTGATTTTGACGCACTGGTAGCGCTCGATGCGTCGTTTGCCGAATGCACCGACGAGCGTCCGCTGGACCCCCTCCCGAAGGAGTTTACGGCGGTCGCCGAGATAATCCCGCAAAGCCATGGTGACTGTCTTGCAGCGGTCCAGCGAGGAGCATCCAAAGCAATCTACTGCGGTGAAGCGGTATTCGTTGAAGCTGGTGAGCCGATCTTCTACGCGGTTCCCTCAGATGATGATCCCAAGCATCTCGTTCTCAAAGTCGGCTCATCGGACATGACTCGCGAGAGCACAGAACGGAGCCGCTCCTTGCCTGGACCCTACAAATCACATCGAAAGAGCTGCGCTCGGCGCGGACTTGCGTTTGGGCCCTCTGAACTGGAAGACGGACTTTGTGCGTTGGAACAACGTGGGTACCGCATCCTTCGCGCAAGCAAGATTGAGGCAATGCTTGAGGAGCCCAATGCCGAAACGGCACCCCAAATTTGCGCGCAAGAACTCGCTGAATTCCTGTTTACAGAGTCTACTCGGGACGACGAACGAGGCGATCGCTTGCGGCTGAAGCTGCCGGTGCTCAGCTCCATTGCCGACACCCGGGAGGCGCGCGACCGCTGCATCGAAATTCTCAATGAGATAAATTCAAGTATAGATCCAGTCGTTGCCTTCAGTCTCCTCGTCGAGGAACGGAGAAGCGCCAGTTCGATATTGCGTCGTATCGACGACGCGGCATTAAGATCTTTGGGCATGAGCTGATCCCGATGTCCGCGGCTCGCCAAGGCAATGATGGCGCAACTGCGCAGGAGGCAGCGACGTCTCCACGACCGCGCCGTGGACCAATTTTCGGTACACATTGTTAGGCGATGCGATCTGACTCCGCAGAATGGAAAGCGCGCGGACCGCTCTTTAGTCGTCGCCTCGAAGAGAAGCTCTAGTTTGGTATTGCGATCCGAATAAAGAGACTTGCGCGACTAGGTCTTCCGACACTTCTCCCGCGATGGCATCGCGATCGGTAGTCCGCAGCGGTGGCTCGCTCAGCGCCTGCACGGATGTCATTCCTTGTGGCCGGCTTTCTGAACCTGGTCGCCTGCGACGATCCCGACGGCGCGCTCGTCGATGAATAGGAAGGCGATCCCTCTCCCTTCCAACGCCGTCCGCAGGTCCCGCAAGGTCCGCGGCTTCGGAGCTCCTTTGCCGGTCTCGAAATCTTGGATGGCGCGCCGGGCGACCATCGTCTCTGCCGACAGATCATCCTGAGACAGGTCCAGCCAGGCCCTCGCAGCTTTCACCTGTTGGCCTGTGATCGTTCCAGTCGTCGTAAAGGGTTTTTTAACCATCACGGAAATCCGGGCCGTTCCACGAGCGGATTCCACAAGAACACTCTTGTGCAAAATGCGCGTTTACGCCTATATTGCTCCTGTACACGCTTTCTGCACAACGCTAAAGCGGTCACATGTAACAGGAGTAGCAGTATGGAAGTTGAGTCGCACGTTCATTCGGTCTCGGAGGAAACGCTCGCGCGCACCGCCCAGACCGTCGTCGCGAACGCCGTCGCTTCGGCGTTCAACGAAGACCCCGTGATCGGTCCGGATCTCAGCCGCGCCATTTCGGTGGTCGGCTCGGTCGTCAAGCGTCACGGTCTCTTGCTTCAGAGCACGACGGCCAACGCGCTGGCCGCGAGCGGCCGGTTCGACGTTCTCACCGATGTCGCGATCCCGATCGTCGACGCCGCCAACGAACTGCTGCTCGCTCGCAATTCCGCGGAGGATCTGGCGCGGATCAACATCCGCGCCGACGCCGCGGCGGAGCGCATCGTCACGGTCGATCTCTGCGTGATCGATCCGGAGGTGGGCTGGGCGGGCATCTACGACGTCAAGCGGGGCAACGGGCCGGTCGACGGCCGCACCCGCCGCCCGATCGAGCACGATCTGAGGGCGGCTGGGATGGTCCTGTCCAGCTATCTCGCGAAGCGTGGGTATCCGAACATCTCGCGCGTCACGGCCGGCGTCATCGACTACTACGGCGCCACCGGCTTCAACAAGGATTTCAAGATCGGCCGGGACGAACTCGATACGCATTTCGAGGTGCCGATCCGCGAGACGCTGGACAAGGTCACCCTGTGCCTGAGGAAGGCGCTGCACGGCGAGCTGCCGACCCTCTTCTCCACGGTCATCAAGGGGGTCAACCGTGAGAATGCCCAGAAGAACGCGAAGACCTGCGGCATCGGGTTGGTGCCCGATCCCATGCCCGGCGAAGAGGCGGTGGTTCACTTCGCCAGTAACCGCCCCACCGGTCCCGGACCGCGCAAGCCGGCCATGACCTCCCCGTTGGGCGGCGCGGCGTAGTGCCACACGGCGCCGCCATTGCTTCGGGCAAGGCGGCGCCGTGGATCGTGTGGAGGAGATGAACGTGAGCAGCAATTTGTCGAGGGGCGGAGATGTCCCTAACCGCGCCGCTGCGTGGGACCAGGCGCCCACGCGGTGGTGGCGGCACCTCAGGCCGTCCGATTTTCACCCCGATGCGATCCGCGCGATGCGATTCGTAGCGTCGCAGGTCGAGTTCTTTGGCGAGCCCCGCTGGCGCGCCGCCGTGGCCGGCGACGCTGCCAGCGCGATCGGGGTCGCGCTTTCGATGAACCCGAAGGGTCCTTTCCGCCAGAAGTTCGATCTGGCCATGACCGCTCTCGCGGCCTGCGCCTGCGAGGGCAGTGCCGCCGCCTGCGTGGTCGTCGGCAACGTCATCCTCAATTTGCCGCGGGCCAGCGACGAAGAATCCGATCTCGCGGACGCGTGGGCGCGCCTCGCTTCGACCACGCTGCGTCAATCCATGCGGAGCTTGAAGTGAAGTACCAAATCATGAGCGATCTCCACATCAACTACCCCGGAAGCGCGGGCGTGCCGCCGCTCGCGCCCGGCGTCCAAACGGTCATCGTTGCGGGCGATACGTGCGAGGGCCTGGTGCGCGCGATCGAAACCCTCCGCAGAGCCTATCCGCTGCCCACCGAGATCGTCATGGTCGCGGGAAACCACGAAATGTGGTCGTCGAAGCTCTCGTATGAGGAGCATTTCGAGGCCGGTCACGCCGCCGCTGAGCTACACGAGGTGCGTTTTCTCGAAGAGAGCGTCGAACTCCTCGGAAAAACCCGCGTGCTCGGCTGCACGTTGTGGACGGACTATGAGATCTGTGGGCAGAATCTGCGCGGTGCCGCGATGCGCAGCGCGGCTGAAGCCATGCTGGATCACCGTCGCATCAAGTGGTCGCGCGATCCGTGGATGAGGTTCCGCCCCGCGGAGGCTCGCATCCTCCACTTGCAATCGCGCGACTTCCTCGAACGCGAACTCGCAAAGCCGCACTTCGGACCGACGATCGTCGTCTGCCACCACGCCATGACGCTTGAGGCCGTGGCGCCGCACCAAAAGCTCGACATTTTGAGCGCTGCCTTTGCCTCCGATATGAGGCCGTTGATCGATCGCTTCCAACCGGATCTCGTCGTCACCGGTCATACGCATCACAGCATCGATTTCAGGCGCGGCAAGACGCGAATGATCAGCAACCCCGCTGGCTACGCCAACGAGAACCGTGCTTTCGACCCGAACCTCGTCGTCGAGCTTCCCGATGTTTAGTGTCGCCATGTACACCGAGTCCGTCAACGTGGTTGTCGCTCTTGCCTCGGAGAGCGTGTGATGGCCGATTCCGAACCCGAGAAGACCCCCGAAAAGATGCCCGGTGGCTTCAGCCGCTTGGCCGCTCGGCATCACCGAAAAATTGCAGCGCACGATCGCGACGACGCCGATGATCTGTCGCCGCAAGATGCTGACGACGACGGAGGCGAGATGCCGTTGGTCGAATCGAGGACTGTCAAGCACGACCCGGGAGAGACGCTCGTCGCCATCGCCGTCTCGGCAGCCATCACGCCGGAGATCGAAGAGATCCTGAAAGAACAGTCGCCCCGGGCTCTGGTCGTCTCCGTTCCGACGAGCGACTGGATCAATCCGGTCAAGGATTATTTCGAGGGGCGAGCTTTCGGAATGAAGTGGAGCTGCATCGCGCGGGACGGCTCTGATCGCACGCGGCACAAACCGAGCGTCGGCAACCGAGAAGCGGCATCGGACCTGGCGGCGGGACGCTCCGTCGTCGGAATCGCCGTTCTCCCCGAACGATTGCTACCGGCGACCTTGGTCGCCGCGGCAGATCTGCGGATCGCAGTCGCGCTCGACGAAGGCACGATCATCCGGACCATTGAGGAGGTGTACGGACGAGCTCCTTCCGAACTCGGAAAAACGGGCCTGATCGGGCTCGGGTTCGACGACATTGTTGCCGCGATGCGCCCGCATTCGAACGCGCGCGAGGTGGTGGCCCGGATCGCTGCCGCCGCAAAGATCCGCGGTGCCGATCAAGGGGCGGACGACGTGCCCGACCTGGCGACAGCGACGGAATACGGCCCCGCGCGCGAATGGGGGCTCTCGCTTGCGAAAGACCTGAGCGACTACAAGGCCGGCAATCTCCCCTGGAGCGCGGTCGATCGCGGCGCCGTCTTCTTCTCCGGCCCCGGAATGGGCAAAAGCGTCCTTGCGAGGAGCCTCGCACGCGCTTGTGGGGTTCCGCTAATCGTCGGCAGCATCGGAGAACTTTTCGCGACAAGTTCGGGTTACCTCGATGGCGTTATCAAGAGTATGCGAGAACTCTTCGCTCGCGCCGCTGCGGCCGCCCCCTGCATCCTGTTCCTGGACGAAATCGACGGACTGCCGTCTCGCGAATCCTTGGACTCCAGAGGCAGGGACTGGTGGATGCCGGTCATCGAGGATTTCATGCTCCAGCTGGACGATGCGACCAGCGGGACGCGCGAGGGGATCGTGGTGATCGGCGCGACCAATCGCATCAGCGCCGTAGACCCGGCCATTCTCAGGCCCGGAAGGCTGGAGCGTACCATCGAGATCGCCGCGCCGGGATCCGACGGAATCCTGAACATTCTCCGCTTCCACGTGCGCGGCAGCCTGTCTGATTCCGAGCTTCGCACGACCGTCCCACTATTCGGAGGATTCACCCCGGCGGAGATAATGGAGGCCGTTCGGCGCGCACGGCGGACGGCCAGGCACAACAGGCGAGATATTTCGATCGAGGATCTGAGGACCGCGGCGCTGCCCGAGCTCGACTTGCCGGCGGACGCCATACGCAGGATTGCCGTTCACGAAGCGGGGCACGTCGTGTCGACCGAATATTTCGGCGAAGGACGCGTTAGTTCCGTTCGCATCGGCGGCCGTGACGGAGCCGGCGGCTTGACCAATGCGGACTTCAAGCAAGGCGATCTGCAGACGCGTAGCTGGATCGAGGAACGCGTGATCGAAGCGCTCTCGGGCCGCGCGGCGGAGATCGTGATTTTGGGCGAAGCCTCGACCGGCGCGGGCGGAAACGAGCGCTCGGATCTTGCGAACGCTACGGGGATGCTCGCTGCACTCACCCTGTCATGCGGACTGGCCGATGACGATTTGGTCTATCTAGCCAGAGCCGAACATGCATTGACGGAGCTGAGAACGGATCCGGCGGCCCGCCGCCAAGTCAACGCAGACCTGAAGCGCCTTCAGGCGCGCGCCGTGGAGATCGTTCGCGAACGCCGCGCACAGGTCGCGGACGTCGCCGAAGCGCTGATCCGCCGGCGGTTCCTGACCGCTGCGGACATCGAGGCGATCCTGGCAACCGGAAGTCCGTCGGCCACACCCGATGGAGACGCTGGTCCGCCGAGTTCTCCGTCATGAATGCATTGCTCGTCGCCCTGAAAGTCGTGGCAAACACGAAGACCCATGCCCGAGTGCGATCGACGCGATATTCGATTCCACCGATAGCCGGAAGCCGACCGTGAGCGTTTCAGAAAGGACCGAGCACGATGTAGAAGACCTCGAACGGTTTGCCAACCTGCTTGAACAGAGCGGTGGATTTCGCATTCTGAGGCGGCTTCGTCCACGCAATGTCGCCACCCTAGAAGCCGGCATCGGGACCAGGCGAGGAATCTTCCTGGATGTCGAGACCACCGGCCTCAATCCGTCGGTCGACGAAATCGTCGAGTTGGCGATGATCGCCTTCGACTACGCCATCGACGGCTCGCTTCTCCGGATTATCGGATCCTTCGACCAAATCCGAGATCCTGGCCGTCCCATCCCGCCGGAAGTGACCAGACTGACGGGTCTCACCGACGAGATGGTCGCCACGAAGAGCATCGACGAGGCCGCGGTCACGGAATTCGTTCGGCCCGCGGCGCTCATCCTGGCGCACAACGCCGCATTCGACCGGAAGTTTTGCGAGCGCCTCTTTCCAGTCTTTGCGGAGAAGCCCTGGGCATGCTCGTATCGCGAGGTGTCATGGGCCGAGGAAGGATTCGAAAGTGCTCGCCTGTCCAGCCTGGCGAACGGGTACGGGGCATTCTTCGACGGCCACCGTGCTCTGAACGACTGCGAGGCGGCAGTCGAATTGCTTTCGCGGACGCTGCCGGTGAGCGGACGAACGGGTCTGGCGGCAATTCTCGAATCTGCGCGTCGTTCGCGCTGGCGGATACGAGCGGTAGGTGCGCCGTTCGCGTTCCGAGAGGCCCTCAAGCTGAGGAAGTACCGTTGGGATGCCGGTGACCGAAGGCGACGCGGCGCTTGGTACATCGATGTGGCCGAGAACGACTTCGACGCCGAATGCTCGTTCCTTCGGGAAAAGGTCTATGGTCAAGAAGACGCCAGCATCGACGCTCGCTTGTTAACCGCTTACGAGCGCTATTCCGACAGGGAGGATGCGCCCCAAAGTGATGCGAGAATTTGAAGCAGCACGCAGCCGTTCACGATGACTTCAGGCCCTTGAACGAGCTCGCGCGCAAAAGTCCTTCTGTTGTAACATCGCGGTACTCGACCACGGCTAAAAATACCGGCTCAACCCACGTCGCTTTAGGTTTCCGGAGTTGCTTGCTCAATTTACTCCTCGGAGCCACAACCGTATCCAGAGCCTTTCGGATCTTCGCTGAAGTCGTTCGATCCCAGCCTGTCCCGACCTTGCCCATGTAGACTAGGTCTTCCCCTTCCTTCTTCCCGAGGTAGAGGGCGGCAACACCCGAGGGATCTTTGATGAATCCGACCACTGGGAATATCCCCTTCTGGACCGCTTTGATCTTGAGCCAGGCTTCAGTCCGCTCCGATCTATAAGGTGCATCAGCGCGCTTAGAGACGATGCCTTCGTAGCTCAGCTTGGCTGCATGCTCGAACAGTTCTTGGCCATCGCCCGTGAGATGTTCGCTGTAGAGCGCCGGAGGCTCGATGCCGTAGTTGTCAAACACCTTCTTCAAGATGGCCTCGCGCTGAACTTGCGGCGCGTTGCGCAGGTCTTTGCCGTCTAGCCAGAGCAAATCGAAGGCGTAGTACAACAGGCGATCTTGGCGCCGTCCCGCAAGCTCTGCCTGCAATTCCGAGAAATTCGTCCGCCCTTCATGAATGACCACGACCTCTCCGTCGATGATGGCCGGCGGAACATCCAGGGCACCTGCGATGGTCGAGAACTTGGTGATCCAGTTGTGGCCGTTCCGCGTGAAGGCCTTGCGGGTATTCCCGTCAATGTGAAATTGAATGCGATAGCCGTCGTACTTGATTTCGTGAAGCCAACCTTCGTTCGCCGGGGCTCTCATCTTGAGATTGGCGAGCTGCGGCTTGATGAAGCCCGGCATATGTGCCGGCGCACGGGAACCGACTCGTTTAACCATACGCAACTCAAACTCAACAAATGATACGGACCGGCACTATAATTGGGATTATCTGGTATTCCCATGGATAAAGATTTCAACAAAGAGCGGGCAGTTTTGGTCCGCGATCTCGCAGATAAAGCCGACCCCTTCACCAGGAAGAGGTTGCTCGATTTGGCGACCCGATATGACGCTGGCTTACCGGTCAAAACCAGCCCTCTGCCACTGCCAACAATAAACGAGAAGCCTTCCACGCGGCGCGGCTAACGACGCGGACGATGTCTTAGCTGCCGCGCCCCGTGATCGGCACCCTGCCCTCCAGCCGCGCAATGTCAGCCTCGATCGCTTGATCGGCTAGAACACGCAGGACGGCCGCCGGGAAGCGTGGCCATCGTGCAAGGGCGTCTCTCCCATTGGCGAAGCCATGTCGATAGCTGGCCGACCGGTTCGCCGACGGCTCGGGGTTTTCCGGCTTGCGACCATCGAGATACCCTTCGACCATCTCGTCGAGAAAGATCTCTTCGAGCGGCCGATTGTGATCCCCCCTCATTTCAGCAGCCCTTCGATCTTGAGCACGTCGTCCGGCGAGTTCAGCGTGAGCACGCGGATGCCGGACTCGGGCGAGCCGATGCGAAGACCGGGCGGGACATACGGCTCGCAGATCGGATCGATGATGTGTTCGAGGTCCACGGTGTAGTCCTGCACCAGGTCCCACCCGTTCTCATCGAAGATCAGGCGGAGCCAACCGCGCTTCTTGCCCTTGTGCACGTGCAGTTCGACGATCTCGACGTCCCACATGTACGCTAGAATGCCGTCGCGATCGGTCGAGCGCTTGAACTCCGGGTCGAAATCGTTGAGGTCGCAGGTGATGGTGTATCCGTTTGCGATGAACGCGTCGACGAGCTTCGCGCTGATCTCGCGATCGATGCGCCGCACTTCCCGGATCTTCGCCACGCGCTTGACGCGCTCATCGAACTCCTTGTCCGAAACGACGTGGCCGTCCCAGTAGGGACGCTGGCGGCGCAGGAATTGTCCGGCGATCATGGTCAGGGCAGAGTTTTTCTCCAGTTCCGGCTGGCCGGCATGAATGACGGTCGCCTGCAGCGGCTCCCGCGCGGCGTAGCCCGTCTTTTCCGACCTCGAATACGCGCGCCACGTATAGAGAGTGAAGGTTCCGTAGTCCTCTTCGTTCAGATGGCTCGTCAATCGGTCGCCGTAACCGAATGCGATCTTCATCGCCTCGACGGACGAGAGGCCTCGCGCGATGACGATGTCGTCGTTCTCGATGCCTTCGACGGGCATGTAGGCGGTGTAGGTGTTAGTCTTATTCATGTTTTACTCCAGTGAAAGCGGCCTATCGGCCCACGCACGACTGTTGCCTTCATGGAGCTAGAGCTACCGGTCCAAACGGAGAGCTTCAAATCGCAGCGGGAAGCTAAGGTGAGTTAGCTTCCCACTGCGCGGGTCTTCCGGGGTTTTTCCACACTGATTTCTAAAGGCCCGCCTTCTCACGACCTGAGGATCGTCATGAACAAGTGACGCTCGACAACATTCCCTCGGGACGCCTGGCCGAAGTGTTATGGTTAAAGGCTGCAGGGTCAGGAGCGTCTCATTGGTCTGATATCGTGGAGTCAGAGCCTTGAGACTAGAGCTTAAGCGACTGGAAACTGAGGACCCGCTCTTCGCCGACCATTTTGGCAAGCCCCTCCCATTCATGAGGTTGGTCGTCCAAACGCACAGGTGGTGGCGAACGAAGAATGACCTCGCGTTCGCTGCGTTCGTCGCTCCAGTATATGACTTCCGAGACCGGAACGTCGGCAGTAAGCACGACCGGGGTCGTTTCTGAGAAGCGATAGGCGAACCAGCAGGCAATTTCGCGTGACGTGGTCCACGACAGGCCTTGAGCGGCTTGCGCTGGGGTAACGTTTGCCGTGCCGCGATAGACGGTCTGGCTTCCACGCAACGGATGGTCAAACTCCGCCGCCGCGATCATCTCTCGCGCGAAAGACGCGTCATTATCTAGCAACTGCAGCAGTTGATGGTGATCGTGGTCCCATACTCGACGGAAGATGGCGCGATACGCTGGATTGGGGGTACCCAACCAGAAGGCACAAAGTGCAATTTCCCCTCGCCACGCATTAGGGGCGGCCGAGACTAGGCGGGATGAGGCTTGTTCGTCGTGATCGATGAATGCGCTATCTAGGTATTCCAGCGCATAGGGCGGCAACTCTTCCCGTAACTGGTCCAAGAGATCCGCACCGGCCAGTTCGTGAACCGGGGAGCGGAGAGAGGTTTGAGTAGCCTTCTTGTGCATGGTGACCTCAACGCTAGATATTGGTCTTGAGATGATAAGAAGAGCAGGTTGACCAATTCTGGAGAGGCGGTGGCCTGGCCGCCGTTATTTCCTTCTTGCGCACCCAAGCAAAGAACCGTGTTAGACAAGCTTTGGCAGGGGGCGCGTCGCCGGACGGTCGGACGTTGCAAACTAGAACAAGTTCGCCTTCATCATTCCCGCCTTCATCATTGAGGATCATAAAAGTCGAGTTTTATGATCTCGTTTTGATGAAGGCGGAAATGATGACGATGTATCCTCTTTGAGCTTGTTATAGCTCACGACTTTCGAAATGCAGCGGGATCAGCCTAAGCGGTGGGGGTGTCGCGGGACACGTGAGATCGAAAGTTCCGCGGGCATAATGAAGCAGGCCTACGCCGCTTTGGCATTGGTCATTCATTTTCTGCAGCAGGCGCAACATCGTCGGCGTTGAAAATGGCATGACGAGGTAGAAATTCTCGAAGAATCGACTTGTGAAAGCGGCATCAATGAAAGCCTGCTCGAAGCCATTATCGCTGGTGGCCGCCGAGGCGAAATAGCCCGTAGGAATGCCTTTTCCGGCACTCACATAGAGCCAGTGAACCCGAAGGAAAGAAGGTCCAAGAACTTTGGCGAAGGAGCCGCCCGGATCCTGGTTTCGAAGGTAGCTCCCAAGATCCTTCTCGATGCTATTGAGCTCTTTCATTCGAGATGAAATCGCCTGTCCGCGCCGCGAGGTAATCGAAGCGGGGTTCTTTGACCGCTCATCTTCGAGGAAGGCTTCCAGATCTCGCGTGGTCGTCTCACCCTTTCTGAGCTTAACCAGAAGTGCTTCGGCCTCCAGTGGGTTCATTTTCTCGATGCGAGAGATCTTCTCCAGGCCACTGAAATTTGTCCGAACGAAGTGAAGTGTCTCCTCGGCAGGTTCGGACCCCACCGTCAGGATCTTTCGGTCCACAAACTCCAAAAGCGCCAGGTACCGCCTGAGCGTGTTAACTCCGGCGCCCGTCCTTTCAGCAGCGGCAGGCAGAATAGCCGCGACATAGTCCACGCCGAACTTCTTCGAAATTGTGCGCGAAGCGATCTGCAGGTCTCTCGCGCAATCGTACCACGGCGCTCGCTCCACCATTGAAGTCAGTCGCTCGACTTCAGCATAGGCCTGCTCGTCCCGCCCATTTTTACCTGTCATTAACCATTTCTCCTTTTTGCGGAGTTTACCGCGACCTCGTTAACGACTCATGCGCGACTGTTGCGGTAGTAGACTCCGCATGAAGGACCGTGAATTGACATCTTTGATCCTCCCTTTGTCGGGCGACACCGTTCCGATGAAGCTTCACGGATGCCCGTTTATCGCCAGATCAGGCGAAGAGTACGACCTCGCCAACGCATGCCTAGAAGACATCTGCCTCGGCGCATTCTCGCTGCCGTTGATGCAAACTTCTCTGGCGGCCGTGATCTCCGATTCCAGAGAGCGCGCAAAACCACCAGCGACCAGCTCGGCCTTCCAGTACGCATACGCTTGCGCCGATGTGATCGCTTGGGCGACGTCGCTTGGTTACCACCCGACTATCAGCATTCTGAACTATGATGAAGCGACCCTCATCAATTATGAAGAGATGATGCGTAGTGGTGAGTGGTCAACGGATGGGAAGCCACTCAGCCGATCGACGATTGAAACTCGTCTGATGATGGCGATATCCATGGCCGAGTGGGCCCATCTGAACGGACTACGCGCAGAAACGGATTTCACGCGCATAACCGAGGGCGCGGGCGGGTATCGGTACGCCTTGTTGCGACCGCAGCGCACATTCCGGATTCGCGAGTTACCGTCGTCCGAGAACATGAACAGGTTCCTCCGAGCAACAGCGAGCAGCCGCACGTATTTCTTGGGCGCGGCCATAGCCTCTCTTACCGGCTTACGCATTTCCGAGCTTTGCGCTTTAAATCTCACGGACATCCCAATCGATCGCTTGAGCGAATTGGACTGGAAGGTCGTCGTCGTCGAGATTCTTGGAAAAGGCGACGTGTTGCGCGACGTCACTTTCGACCGAAACCTGGTTCGTCATATCGCGAGCTACATCGAACGTGATCGGCCTGCTCTGCTCGAAGTCTGCGCGCACCGTTACGGCGAGGAAAGCGAGATTTACAGAGATGCTGAGAAAGCACTCTTACTGAACGAGCACGGTCGACGGTTGGCCCCACGATCGACCTGGGCTGCTTTCAGAAAGTTCGGCCGATTAGCGGGGCTAAAAAACATCCACCCTCATCTGTTGCGTCATTGGTACGCAGCAAGCAGGCTGCGTCAAGCCCATGAGAAACTCCTCAGGAAAAATCCTGAAATGCCGACCTACGAGCTTCGCCGAGAGCTCGAATTAGTGATCGGCAAGATTCAAAAGGAGCTGGGGCACGCCAGTGCAGACACCACGATGATCTACCTCGAGTCCTATCTCGATGAGCTGGCGCAGGTGGACAAGGAGGAGCTCTCAGATCAGTTCTGGGAAGCGATGGCAGCATGAACTCTCCTGATGACGAACTCATTTTTGACGTCAAGCCACGCACGGACAATAGCTCGCATGGCGTGGTCGCGTATACGGTCAACCTTACAGCGCTACGTGATGGGCACAAAGGACGGTCGAACGTTGCCGGCTTTAAGGGCTGCCCATCCTTTGGCTTGCAGCTCGGGCTGGCCATCAAAAAGCGCCTTCAGGCTCGCCGATTGAGCGAATCCGACGCCAAAGAGCACATCAGTGCGGCTAACGAATTCATGCGATTCTTCGACCGCGCAAAACTCCCTGCCGACACCCAGGCCACCAATCTGCTGCTGACACAATACGCTGACGACCTCGAGGAGTTCTATGGCGACTCGATCCCGGGGGGTATCCCGCGGATATATCGCTGCATCTGCGCGGTCTTCCAGACAATGAACCCGACAATTCGACCTCAGCGGACTCGTTTCGTTTCTGAGGACTGCGAATGCTCCATTGGCGAACGAATAGGATCGCAAAATTACGAAGCCGCCATGGCGGCACTGAGCGACTTCAGACGCGTCGATGATCGGATCTCAGCCGGACTAGCCGAGGCCAGTAGTGATGGTCCGAACCTGATCGATCTTCTGCGGCAGGATGGGACAGCGGCTGCAAAGCACTTCACGCGAGCCAACGTCCTTCGGCTCCTGAAGAACGAGCTCGATCTTCGGCCTATCTCTGCAGCAGCGTTCCACGAAAACTTCGGCCTTCGCCCGGATCAATGCCTACGCATACCTGCACCGGGCCGACCGGCGACGCCGGGCGCGAGCCCGATGAAGACGGGTCTCGCTCCTGCATTCCGATGGGTACTCCCAACTGCGACCGACCTTATGGGCCCTTTCGTGCTCGTATTGGAGAGCACTGGATGGAACCAAGCGACCATACTCAACATGAAGAACTCTATGATAACGGAGGCGATCGAGAAGGCCGTCAATGGTCGGACGAAGATCGAGAGCTGGAAAGGCAGAGCAAAGCGACCCGAGACCGCGCCGACCAGAACCGATGAAAGCTCGCTGCTTCATGTGTTGCAAGCCGTCCAGCGGTGGACATCACCGCTTAGGCGCTCGATCAACGATCAACTCGAGAAGCTGGATCAAGCCCTCGCTTTAGAGAACAGTCAGGTCACGCGCAGGGCACTTGAGGATCTTCGGGACGAATTGGCCAACATGCAGGATCGATTGTGGCTCTGCATGACGACCGCCACTATTGGCGTCGGTCGGCTGCGTCCCGATGACGTCTCCGCAGTCAGTTTTAGGGCGATGTTCGTGGACAACAACGCAAATCTAGAGGCTATTGGGCACTACAACTGCCACGAGGCACGACTGAATTATCTTGCGCGAGCAGATCGCGGCAAGGGCCTCGATGTCGAGATGATCCGCGCACATGCTCGTCACTCTCACATCCAGACGACATCACGACATTACGCCGAGAAGCTGCCCGGTGCTATTCGGCGAGACCGCGCGATTGCCACCTTCAATGCCAAAATCATTTCGGCTACCCTTACGAGAGGTGTCCAATGAGCTCCTCTCGCGCTCGAACGAAGATCACGGTCGTTAAGCCATTCGTCAAATGGGCGAGCCAGCTTGATCCAGAAGTCGCGTCCCAGCCCAATTTCTTAGAAGCGATCGTTTCGCCACTTGACAGCAAAGCCGGCGACGCAACGTGGAAATTTCCTTCAAAATGGCTGAAGCGCGGCTCGCAATGCACGACCACCCTTTCTTTCGAATCCTTGGAAGCCATAGATATGCCGCCCGAGACCGCTCTCATGGCGCGTCAATATCCGATTATGCTTTCGGTCTACAACCGGAGCATCCGAAGCATTGCGACATTAAACAGACGGGTTCAGCTCAACAACAGGCTGATCCAAGCGTGTCTTCAAGTTCTCGGCGAACCCCGCCACATGCTCTCCTTGACTCATGAGGATTTGGCGGAAGCATGCAGTATTCTTAAACTCGATTGGACGGAAGAAAACTCCGACGGAGCGCTGATTCGGAAGATCATCGAGGAGGTTTCCGCTTTCAAGGCCCGGGGCCTGCTCGCCGATGGCTACACCAATGGCCGGCTGGATGTTCGTCTAGGCGATTTGGCACCGGCCACGTTGACCGAAACGTTGAATACGCTTCGCAAGGAACGCCGCAAGTTGCCGGTGCAGACGGGGGTCTCTCCAAGTACGCTTCCGCTAAATCGGGACTACGTCGACGCGGCTATGGAGATTTCTCGCTTCTATCTTTCGCATTTGCATGCCCACATTACGAGACACTTCGATGTGCTGCACGAGCTGAGCGGAGAGATCGCCAAGAACAAGAAAGATCGCGTCCCGAAAGTCATTGGTCGTGCGATTGCTCGTGCGTACGCTGACTTCGCAGAGAAGGAAGCAATTGAAGGTGCATGGAAGTGCCGTGACGGGTCTACGTGCGACGTTCTGCCCTTTGATACAGAGCCTAGCTACGTCTTTCCGCCTCGTTGCATCCAAGATCTGCTCGCGCTCGTTGCATCGCTTCAAATGGCGTGTTTCCACATCATCGCGCTTTCCTCTGCTGCCCGGCCGTCCGAGCTTCACACCGTCTCGTCGGGCGGCGTCTCGATCGTTGATGGCGACGAACCCCTGTATTGGCTGAGTGGCCTGATCTCAAAAGGCGCGGGTGATGTCGGCTATCGCAGACACAAGTGGGTTATCACCCGAGAGGCGGTAGATGCGATCCGCATTCAGGAGCGCCTTTTCAAGGATTGGAGATCGGGCGCTCTCCATCTCTGGTGCCAGACTAAGCTTGGAGCGATCGGAAATCAGATGCGGAGCTCAGAGGGTATGCACCTGGCTGCCTTTGCCAAACGGCATAGGATCGCTTCGCTGGCAAGCGGTAACGTATCGGCGCGACGTTTCAGGAAGACATGGGCCGATCTAGCGATGATTTCTCATCTGCGTGTCGAATTGATTCGCCAGCAACTTGGACATGCGCCGTCCAAACTCGGTGCATCGGTTCAGACCTTTGGCTACATGTTCGCGGGCAGGGATGCTGCAAGCAGGCTGGAAGCGTCTGACCTCGAGACATTCGGAGCGCCCACGGACATCCTGGACACTATGGAGAAGGTTTTTCAAGATGAGTGACGAGCAACGCCGCGCCAATGGGCATCGAGCAAAAGAAAAGTTCGCGAAAGACGTCACCGCTGAACTCGATCGGCTCGAGGCTGAAATCAAAAAGCAAGCTACAAGCGAGTATCCCGTCTTTGTCAGAATTACCCAAGGGTCCGTAGCAAAAGCACTCGGCTATCACCGCACGACATTTAAGAACCATGAATTATTGGTGAAGCGGATCAAAAATCTCAAGAAGCAAGCAAAAGATCCCAAGAAGGCGCACGCAACCGCATCGGTAGCAGCAAATCCGAGCGGCCCGAAGCCGAGCAACGTCGTGCAAATCTCGCCCCGCAACAAGGCGACCGAGGAGGAGAACATCAAGCTGAAAGTTCAGGTTCGGGAAATGCGGCGCGAGCTCTTTCTCCTCAAGAACCCCTCCCTGGCGGAGCGAAGCTTCTCGAAAGAGTGATGGCGTTTCTGAATCTGGGCAACGGGCAACGATCATCAGCGACGTAAAGGCGGCGCCGCGACGAAGAAAGGTTCTGCCGCTGATCCAACCGCCGCGCCACCTGCTCGAATCCGAAATCGACAAGTCCCCTTTCGGAGAGAGTGTGAACGTGACGCGCGTAGGTGCCGCCGAGGCGGCCAGTCGGTAGCTCAAACTGATCAGCGGCCGCGAACAGGGCATCGATCGCTCAAGTTTTCGGAAAATCACCTTAAGGTTAAATACTCGTGGTTAGGCATGACCGGAAAACAGCATTGAGATTGTCGATCGATTGCGGTAGTAGACTCCGCAACTCAGGGACCTTCAACATGCTCTCCGACTTCGTCTTAACCGACTGCTCCACCCTCCTGCAGAGCTTCGGCACGCAGCTCGCGCCCGGCGGCTTTGCGGTCTTCAGTGACTTCGCGAAGGCCGAGAACGCTTACGTGCACCACACCGCCGTGCCGGTCGCCCTAACTACCTTCGTCACGATCTCGCCAAGTTTCGCTAAGGGCCGCTTTCCGGAGACTACGCTCTCCGACATTGTGCTGAAGCGCGGTCACATGGATCGCCGCGAGGCGATCACTTTGGCCGCAGTCTGCGGCGAGCGTATTCCGGTCGAACCGGATCCCAACGCCGAGCATTTCATCGCGCATCTGCTAGACGTGATCGATCGGCACGGCCTCGACGATTTCTATGGGCGCCAGCCGGATCATCCGGCCTGCTATGGCATCGACGTTCGTCCTCACGGCATCGACTGGACGTGCCATGAAGCCAACGAAAAGGCAGTGCGCGCCTGGCGTGATGCTTACCGAAAGCTCGACCCGTCGTCGAGAATTTTGGTCGCTACCATCATGTGGCTCTACATGGGTCGGCCCGACTGCGGCTGGCTCAGAGGCCTTCCTCATCGGTGGCATGCCGCCGACGCCATCAGTCTTCTGAAGGCGTCTGGCTCACTCGGAGACTGGGCGCGGCTCGTGGCGCTCTATCAGGGTTGGTGACCCGTAACCGTGACACGCCGCGTCGCAAATCATCGAAGCGAACTTCAGTTGTAAAGGAGAACTGTAATGCCCGCCGACATCATCCTCTTCCCAAACAGGACCGCATTCGTGGACACGGCGGTCGCCGAGCATTCGAGTGCGAGCGAAGTTGCTACCCCATTGGCGGTGCCAACAAACCCCTTGGCAGCCACATGGGAGACGACGCCAGTGATCTTTCCTCACCCTCCGGCGGACGTCTTCCTGACGTGTAAGAACGAGCTGGATCTGCATGAGATCCTCCTCGTTCCGGTCCATCCGACCGAAGACCCGGATCCGACGAACTACGTCCAGAACATCGCGCGCGAAATGTTGACCGTGAGCGGTCGACCGGTGTTCGGTTGGAGGATCAGGACGAGCCCTTTGTTCGTCGTGGCCGAATTCTACGCCATGCTCAAGACCGACACCGGCCTGGTGGACGTGACGCCCAATACGCGCGGCGAGAGCTACGTCGTCTTCGCTCCGGACTACGACATTCCCCCGGACTATGACTACCTCGACAGGCTCGGGACCCGCCGCTTCCCGACGTACGAGGCGCCGACGCGTCGCCAGCGGGTTGCCGCCGAGATCGCGGCGATGCCGGTGCGCAAGGCCGCCTCCGAGCGGCAGATCGGAAG
>Ga0209023_10001410_pt1 | contig 32340 bp, 33 predicted proteins | sample LakOneMetagenome_FD_187468 | JGI IMG/M metagenome (GOLD analysis project Ga0209023, IMG submission 187468) | Freshwater and sediment microbial communities from Lake Erie, Canada (SPAdes) (version 2) | ecosystem: Environmental > Aquatic > Freshwater > Lentic | place: Lake Erie, Canada...
GCGCGCGCGAAGGCCGGCGGACTCGACGCCGCGAGTTACGCCTCGTGGTACGCCGCGCTCACCGACCTGTCGCTGCGCATGTCCGGCATGGGTTGGCGCAACGCCCTGTGCGAAACCGCCTTCGTTGCGCGCCTGCGCGAGGGCGCGCCGGCCGACGGCGACATGGACGCGCTCGCGGTGCGTTGGCCGGAATGGAACGCGCGCATCGCCGGCTTCCTGATGGACGATCCGCTGCGCGAGCTGCGCGACGAACTCGGTCGCAGGCTGCTAGCGCAGGACGGTGATGCGCCACAGCGGGAACTGTTCGCATGAACACCGACGCCATCGCCGCGATCGTCGTCACCCATCGCAGCGCCGAAACCATCGGCGAATGCCTGCAGCGCCTGCGCGCGGCGGAAGGCGTCGCCGAGATCCGCGTGGTCGACAACGCCTCCGACGACGGCACGCTCGACATCGTGCAACGCCAGGCCATCGCCGACCCGCGCCTGCGTTTCGTCGCCAATCCCGACAATCCCGGCTTCGCCGTGGCCTGCAACCAGGGCGCGGCGGATTCGCAATCCCCGTGGCTGGCGTTCGTGAATCCGGATTGCTTCGTCGAAGCGGATTCGCTGGCGCGACTGCGCGGGCACGCGGAATCGCTCGGCAGCGCGCTGGTCGGCGCCGACCTCATCGGTGAAGACGGCGTGCGCGATGCGGCTGCACGCCGCCGCGATCCCGATTTCGCGGCGATGTTGCGCGATCCATCGCGCGCACAAATCGGTGTCGAAGTCGATCCTGCACAAGCGCTGCAGCCGGTCGATGCCGTGTCCGGCGCGCTGATGCTGCTGCCGCGCGCGCTGTTCGATCGCATCGGCGGTTTCGATGCAGGCTATCGCCTGCACGCCGAGGACCTCGACCTGTGCCGCCGCGTGCGCGATGCCGGCGCGGCGGTCGCCTGCGCCAACGACGTGCGCGTCGTGCACGTGCGCGGCGTATCCTCGCGTTCGCGGCCGCTGTTCGTGGAATGGCACAAGCACCGCGGCCTGTGGCGCTATTTCTCGAAGTTCGAAGCGCCACGGCGCGGCATCGGCACGCGCATCGCCGTTTTCGCGATGATCTGGGGCAGGTTTCCGTTCGCGACGTTGCGGGCGACGTCGCGAATGTAGGAGCAGATTTTGTGGGAGCGGCTTACAGCCGCGACTGCTTTTCGCAAGAACTGTCGCGGCTGTAAGCCGCTCCCACAGGGTCAACGGAAGCGGTTGATCTCGTCGCGCAGTTCGCGCGCCGCGTCCGCCGCGGCTTCGGCGTAGCCCGCGCCTTTCGAGGCGTACAGGATCCCGCGCGAGGAATTGATTATCAGTCCGGTGCCGTCGGCGGTCTTGCCGTTCTTCACCACCGCCTCGACATCGCCGCCCTGCGCGCCGACGCCGGGGATCAGCAGCGGCATGTCGCCGACGATGCCGCGGATCACCTTCAATTCTTCCGGGAAGGTCGCACCCACCACCAGCGCGCAGTTGCCGTCGGCATTCCACGCGTTGGCGATGGTGCGGGCGATGCGCTGATACAACGGCTCGCCACCGACGTCGAGTTCCTGGAAATCGCGCGCCCCGGGATTCGATGTGTGGCAGAGGAACACGCAGCCGCGGTCGTTGCGGGCGAGGAAGGGTGCGGCCGAATCGCGACCCATGTACGGGTTCAGCGTCACCGCGTCGGCGCCGAAGCGCTCGAAGGCCTCGACCGCGTACTGCTCGGCGGTGCTGCCGATGTCGCCGCGCTTGGCGTCGAGGATCACCGGCACGTTCGGGTGCGCGCCGTTGATGTGCGCGATCAGGCGTTGCAGGGCGGCTTCGCCGTCGTTGTGCGCGGCGAAATAGGCGATCTGCGGCTTGAACGCGCAGGCGAATTGCGCCGTCGCGTCGGCGATGTCGCGGCAGAACGAGAACAAGGCGTCCTCGTCATCGACGAAACGGTCCGGGAATTTCGCCGGATCCGGATCGAGTCCGACGCAGAGCAACGAGTCGGCTTGCTGCCAGCGGTTGCGGAGTTTTTCGATGAAGGTCATTCGCCACCTGTCTTGTCATTCTGAGCGCAGCGAAGAACCTGCTTTATCCGGTTGATCCCGCAAAGCAGATCCTTCGCCGAGCTCAGGATGACATCCCGCGTGCAGCGCGGGATGTCACTTCAGCGCCTTGAACCGCAACCGGTGCGGCTGCGCGCCTTCCGCGCCCATGCGTCGCTTCTTGTCTTCCTCGTACTCGCGGTAGTTGCCCTGGAAGAACTCCACGTGCGAATCGCCCTCGAAGGCGAGGATGTGGGTGGCGATGCGGTCCAGGAACCAGCGGTCGTGCGAGATCACGAAGGTGTTGCCGGGGAATTCCAGCAGCGCGTCTTCGAGCGCGCGCAGGGTTTCGATGTCGAGGTCGTTGGACGGTTCGTCGAGCAGCAGCACGTTGCCGCCCTGCAGCAGGGTCTTGGCCATGTGCAGGCGGCCGCGTTCGCCGCCCGAGAGCGTGCCGACCAGTTTCTGCTGGTCCTGGCCCTTGAAGTTGAAGCGCCCGATGTAGGCGCGCGACTGGATCTCGACGCCGTTGATGTTGAGGATGTCGAGGCCGCCGGAGACTTCCTGGAACACGTTGTGGTTGCCGGTGAGCGCGTCGCGGCTCTGGTCGACGTAGGCGAGCTTCACCGTCGAACCCATGTCGATCTCGCCCGAATCCGGCTTCTCCTGCCCGGTGATCATCTTGAACAGCGTGGACTTGCCGGCGCCGTTGGGGCCGATGATGCCGACGATGGCGCCCGGCGGCACGCTGAAACTGAGGTCGTCGATCAGCAGGCGGTCGCCGAACTTCTTCGAGACGTTCTTGAACTCGATCACCTTGTTGCCGAGGCGCTCGCCCGGTGGAATGAAGATTTCATTGGTCTCGTTGCGCTTCTGGTAATCGACCGACTGCAGTTCCTCGATGCGGGCAAGGCGCGCCTTGCCTTTGCTGCGACCGCCCTTGGCGTTCTGCCGCGCCCATTCGAGTTCCTTCTGGATCGCCTTCTGCCGCGCCTTTTCCGAGGACTCTTCCTGCTTCAGGCGTTCGTCCTTCTGTACCAGCCACTGCGTGTAGTTGCCCTTCCATGGGATGCCGCGGCCGCGGTCGAGTTCGAGGATCCACTCGGCGGCGTTGTCGAGGAAGTAGCGATCGTGGGTGACCGCGACCACGGTGCCGGTGTAGCGGGCGAGGAACTGTTCCAGCCATTCCACCGATTCGGCGTCGAGATGGTTGGTCGGTTCGTCGAGCAGCAGCATGTCGGGCTTCTGCAGCAGCAGGCGGCACAGCGCGACGCGGCGCTTCTCGCCGCCCGAGAGCTTGCCGACCACCGCGTCCCACGGCGGCAGGCGCAGCGCGTCGGCCGCGACTTCCAGCTGGTTCTCCAGGGTGTGCGCGTCGCCGGCGGCGAGGATCGCCTCGAGCCGCTCCTGTTCCTTGGCCAGCGCATCGAAGTCGGCGCCTTCCTCGGCATAGGCCGCGTACACGGCGTCGAGCGCGGCCTGCGCCTGCAGCACCTCGCCGACGCCTTCCTCGACCGCCTGGCGCACGGTCTTGTCCGGGTCGATCTGCGGTTCCTGCGCGAGGTAGCCGACCTTGATGCCGGTGGCCGGCCGCGCTTCGCCGGTGAAGTCCTGGTCGACGCCGGCCATGATCTTCAGCACCGTCGATTTGCCCGCGCCGTTGAGGCCGAGCAGGCCGATCTTGGCGCCGGGGAAGAACGACAGCGAGATGTCCTTGATGATCTGGCGCTTCGGCGGGACCGTCTTGGACACGCCGTTCATGGTGTAGATGTATTGCATGGGGGCTCCGGGCGCGACGAACCACCGGAGGGCCGGCGATTCGGGAATTCGGGAATGGCGGAATTATAGCCCGGTGCGGCAATCTGGCCGACGCATGAACGCGCCATTCCGCCGATGCCACCGGTTCATTCGGCCTGCGGCAAGCTGGTGCCGCAGGTTGGACGAATCGAAATGGGGAAGCCTCGAAGGAGGGCAACATGAAGACCAACACCAAGCATTCCGCCTCGCTCGTTGCAGTCGCGCTGGCGCTGGGCCTGCTGTCCGGGCAGGCCTTGGCCAAGGACCACGGCAATGGCCATGGCCAGGATGACCAGGGCCAGGACGACCAGGGCCAGGACGACCAGGGCCGCGATCGTCACTACCACGCGAACAGCGACCACTGGGACAACGGCCGCCGCGGCCCGCCGCCGTGGGCCAAGGGCCACGATTACCGCGGCTATGACTACGGCAATGTGATCATCGTGCCGGTGCCGGACTATCGCCGCTACGAGCTCTACGCCCCGCGCGACGGCTACCGCTGGGTCCGCGACGACTCCGGCCATTACCTGCTGGTCTCCATCGCCTCGGGCATCATCAGCGACATCCTCTACCGCCACGGGCTGTAAGCCCTGCGGGGAACCGGAAAGGCGCGCCAGTGGCGCGCCTTTTCCTTTGCGCGGCCGCCAGCGGGGAGGGCCGGTACAATGGGGTTTTCCCCCGCCAGGAACGCCGATGTTTCCGCGCACCGACCTGATCGCAGGCTTCGACCCAGAACTCGCCCAGGCCATCGCCGGCGAGAACCGCCGCCAGGAAGACCACGTCGAGCTGATCGCGTCGGAGAACTACGCCAGCCCGCGGGTGATGGAAGCGCAGGGCAGCCAGCTCACCAACAAGTACGCCGAGGGCTATCCGGGCAAGCGCTACTACGGCGGCTGCGAATACGTCGATGTCGCCGAACGCCTCGCCATCGAGCGCTGCAAGCAGCTCTTCGGCGCCGATTACGCGAACGTGCAGCCGCATTCGGGCTCGCAGGCGAACCAGGCGGTGTACTTCGCGCTGTTGAATCCGGGCGACACCATCCTCGGCATGTCGCTGGCGCACGGCGGCCACCTGACCCACGGCGCCAAGGTCAACCTCAGCGGGAAAATCTTCAACGCGGTGCAGTACGGCGTCAACGACGCCGGCCTGATCGACTACGACGAAGTCGAACGCCTTGCGCTCGAGCACAAGCCGAAGATGGTCGTCGCCGGTTTCTCCGCCTATTCGCAGGTGGTCGACTGGGCGCGCTTCCGCGCCATCGCCGACAAGGTCGGTGCCTACCTGTTCGTCGACATGGCGCATGTCGCCGGCCTCGTTGCAGCCGGCGTGTACCCGAACCCGGTGCCGCACGCGCACGTCGTCACCTCGACCACGCACAAGACCCTGCGCGGCCCGCGCGGTGGCATCATCGTGGCCAAGGCGAACGAGGAGATCGAGAAGAAGCTGCAGTCGATCGTGTTCCCCGGCATCCAGGGCGGCCCGCTGATGCACGTGATCGCCGCGAAGGCGGTGGCGTTCAAGGAAGCGCTGGAACCGGAGTTCAAGGCCTACCAGCAGCAGGTGGTGAAGAACGCGCAGGCGATGGCGAAGACCATTATCGGGCGCGGTTACAAGATCGTCTCCGGCGGCACCGAGAACCACTTGATGCTGGTCGACATGATCGGCAAGCCCGTCTCCGGCAAGGACGCGGAAGAAGCCCTCGGCAAGGCGCACATCACCGTCAACAAGAACGCGGTGCCGAACGATCCGCGCAAGCCCTTCGTGACCTCCGGCCTGCGCATCGGCACGCCCGCAGTCACCACGCGCGGCTACAAGGAAGCCGATTGCGTCGCGCTGGCCAACTGGATCTGCGACGTGCTTGATGCGCCCGAGGACGAAAACGTCATCGCCGGCGTGCGCGGCAATGTCGAGAAGCAGTGCGCGCAGTTCCCGGTTTACGGCGGATGAGATAGCGCGTGCATTGTCCCTTCTGCCAGCACGTCGACACCAAGGTCATCGACTCGCGCGCGTCCGAAGACGGCGCGACGATCCGTCGCCGGCGCGAGTGCGAGGCCTGCGGCGAGCGTTTTTCCACGCTGGAAACGGTCGAACTGAAGCTGCCGGCGATCATCAAGGGCGACGGCCGCCGCGAGAACTTCGACGCGCGCAAGCTGCGCCTGAGCATGGAGCGCGCGCTGCACAAGCGCCCGGTGTCGGAGGAGCAGCTCGAGGCCGCGATCCGCTCGGTCGTGCACCAGGTCCGGATGAGCGGCGAGCGCGAACTGCCGTCGCGCCGGATCGGCGATTTCGTGATGGCGGAGATGCGCAAGCTCGACCACGTCGGCTACGTGCGCTTCGCCTCGGTGTACCGCGCGTTCGAGGACGTCGCCGATTTCCGCGAGGAAATCGAGAAACTCGAGCGCGACCTGCCCGGCGACGGCCAGTTGCCGCTGCTCGGCGCGGACGTGGTCTCCATCGACAAGAACCGCAAGCGATGAGTACGCGCACGATCCTGCTGTCCACCGCGCTCGCGTTCGCCACCGTGTCCGTGCATGCCGCGGAATCTACGGCCGCGCCGCAATGCCCGTCCGCATTGGCAGGCGAGTACCAGCTCGACGGGGTGATGGAAACCGGTTCCGGCCTGTTGCTGCGCGACGACTGCAGCTTCGAGTGGTACTTCAGCTATGGCGCGCTCGACCTGGGCGCGCGTGGCAAGTGGAACCGCAAGGACGACGAGGTCGAATTGGCGGTCGTGGACATGGGCTATCCGGAGCAACTCCCGCAGGCGAAGTTCGAACGCATGCGCCTGCGCGTCGATGGCGCGGCGCTGGTCCCGTCTTGGCCGTGGGACATGGATGCGTTCCGCGCCGGCGGCGAGCGCGGCCGCTACGAGCGCGTCGAGCCATGAGCTTCAGCGCCAGCGACCACGCGATGATGGCGCGCGCATTGCGCCTGGCCGAACGCGGCGCCTACACCACGCGCCCGAACCCGATGGTCGGCTGCGTGATCGCGCATGGCGACGACGTCGTCGGCGAAGGATTCCACCAACGACAGGGCGGACCGCACGCGGAAGTGTTCGCGCTCGAAGCCGCCGGCGAACGCGCCAGGGGCGCCACCGCCTACGTCACGCTGGAACCGTGTTCGCACACCGGCAGCACGCCGCCGTGCGCGGATGCGCTCGCCAAGGCTGGGATTTCGCGCGTGGTCGCGGCGATGCGCGACCCGAATCCGCAGGTCAACGGCGCCGGTTTCGCGAAACTGCAGGCCGCGGGCATCGCGGTCGAATCCGGATTGATGGAACAGCAGGCGCGCGAGCAGAACCGCGGCTTCCTCTCGCGCATCGAGCGCGGGCGGCCGTGGCTGCGGATCAAGCTCGCGACCAGCGTCGACGGCCGCAGCGCGATGGCCAGCGGCGATTCGAAATGGATCAGCGGCGAGGCCTCGCGCCGCGACGTGCAGCATTGGCGCGCGCGTTCCGGCGCGATCCTGACCGGCGCCGGCACGGTGCTGACCGACGACCCGCACCTGACCGTGCGCCTCGGCGACGACACGCCGTTCGTGCCGCCGCTGCGCGTGGTGCTCGATCCCGGCCTCGCCACGGTCGCCCGCGGCCATGTGCGCGAAGGCAATGCGCCGACGCTGTACATGCATGCGCCGGACGTGAAGCCGCCGCGGGAAATGGACGCGGACCGCGTCGCGATCCCGGTGCAGGGCGGGCGCTTCGACCTGCATGCGGTGCTGCGCCTGCTCGGCGAGCGCGGGATCAACGAGGTGCAGGTCGAGACCGGCGCAACCCTCGCCGGCGCCTTCCTCGCCGACGGCCTCGTCGACGAACTGCTGTTGTATGTCGCGCCGGTGATGCTGGGCGAACGCGCGCGCCCGCTGTTCGAAGGCCTGCACATCGACGCCATGACCGAACGCCTGCAGATGCGCATGATCGAAAGCCGCCGCATCGGCGACGACGTGCGCGTGCTGTTGCGGCCGGAACCGGCCTCGTCGTGAGCGCGGTGGCGTTCCACGACCATTTCTCCGCGGTCGCAGCGCAATACGCGCAGGCGCGGCCGGAGTATCCGCAGGCGCTATTCGACTGGATCGCATGCATCGCGCCCGCGCGCGGATTGGCGTGGGAACCCGGATGCGGCAGTGGCCAGGCGAGCCGTGATCTGGCTCGAGTGTTCTCGCGCGTGCACGCCAGCGACCCGAGCGCGGCGCAGATCGCGAATGCGAAGGGCCCGGCGAACGTTGATTTCGCGGTGGAACCAGGCGAAGCCTGTTCGCTGGCCGATGCCAGCGTGGATGCGGTTTGCGTCGCACAGGCATTGCACTGGTTCGACCTGCCGCACTTTTTCGCCGAATGCGACCGCGTGCTGAAACCCGGCGGCATTCTCCTTGCCTGGGGATATCAAGATATCGAGGTCGATGCCGAGCTTGCCGATGCGAACGCCGGGTTGCAGGCGCGCATCCGCAACGACTGGGCGCCGCAGCGCTGGTTCATAGACGAGGCCTATGCCGGTTTCGATTTTCCGTTCGAGAAGGTCGAAGCGCCGCACTTCGAGTTACGTGCGGAATGGATCCTGCCGCGCCTGCTTGGTTATTTCTCCAGTTACTCGGCGACGAAAACCCACCGCGAATTCACCGGCGAAGATGCGGTCGCGCTCCACGCCGACGCGATCGCCGCAGCCTGGGGCAAGCCGGAGCGCGCACGCATGATGCGCTGGCCGATGTTCGTGCATGCTCGAAGGAAACCGGTCTGATGTTCACCGGATTGATCGAAGGCGTCGGCACGCTGGCCGCGCTCGAAATCCGTGGCGGCGACGCGCGCCTGCGCATCGCGGTTGGCACCTTGCCGTTCGCAGGCGTGCTGTTGGGCGAAAGCATCTCGGTGAACGGCGTGTGCCTGACCGTGGTCGCGTTCGACGATGGCAGCTTCGAGGCCGACGCCTCGAACGAGACCCTGGCGCTGACCACGCTCGGTGCGCTGCCGGTCGGGCGCGCGCTGAACCTCGAACGCGCGATGCTGCCGACCGATCGCCTCGGTGGTCATCTTGTCAGCGGCCACGTCGATGGCGTCGGCAAGGTGCGCGCGACATGGGACGACGCGCGCGCGCAGCGCTGGTCGTTTGCCGCGCCCGCGCCGCTATTGCGCTACATCGCGGAGAAAGGCTCGGTGTGCGTGGACGGGGTCAGCCTCACCGTGAACGCGGTCGATGCCGAAGGTTTCGAAGTCGCGCTGGTGCCGCACACGCTGGCGCACACCGCGTTCGCCGAAACCCGCGTCGGCGACGACGTGAACCTCGAAGTCGACCTGGTCGCGCGCTACGTCGAACGCCTGCTGGCGACGAAGGACAAGGCATGAGCTTTGCAAGCATTCCCGAACTCCTCGACGAACTGCGCAACGGACGCATGGTCGTGATCGTCGACGACGAGGATCGCGAGAACGAGGGCGACCTGATCATGGCCGCCGAGCTGGTCAAGCCCTCCGACATCAACTTCATGGTCACCCATGCGCGCGGCCTGGTCTGCCTGTCGCTGACGCGCGAACGCTGCCGCCAGCTCGGCCTGCCGCCGATGGTGCGCGACAACACCTCGCCGCACGGCACCAACTTCACCGTGTCGATCGAGGCGGCCGAAGGCGTGACCACCGGCATCAGCGCCTACGACCGCGCGCACACCATCCGCACCGCGGTGCGCCCGGACGCGAAGCCGCAGGACCTGTCGCAGCCCGGACACATTTTTCCGCTGCAGGCGCAGCCCGGCGGCGTGTTGAATCGCGCGGGACACACCGAAGCGGCCAGCGATCTCGCCCTGCTCGCGGGCTTCGAGCCGGCCGGCGTGCTGGTGGAAATCCTCAACCCCGACGGTTCGATGGCGCGACGCCCGCAACTGGAGGCGTTCGCGAAGGAACACGGGCTGAAGATCGGTTCGATCGAGGACCTGATCCGCCATCGCCTCGCCACCGAACACACGGTCGAGCGCATCGACGAACGCACGGTCGAGACCGCGCACGGCCCGTTCCTGCTGCGCACCTACCGCGACCGCATCGGCCACGGCCTGCATTTCGCCCTGCTGCGCGGCGAATCGGAGGCGTCGGCACCGACCCTGGTGCGCGTGCACATGCACAACGTGCTGTCGGACGCGCTGCACTGGCGGCGCGCGGATTTCGGCCCGGCCACCGATGACGTGCTCGCGGCGATCGCGCGCGAAGGCCGCGGCGCGCTGGTCGTGCTCGGCGCGGACACGGGGGTGGACACGGGCGCGGAGGCACTGCTTGCGCGCCTGCAGGACCCGCAGTCCGAACCCGCGAACGCGGCTCCGCGCGGCGCGCTGGCCGAATGGCGGCGCAACGGCGCCGGCAGCCAGATCCTCGCCGACCTCGGCCTCGGCAAGCTGCGCGTGATCGGCACGCCGCGGCGCCAGGTCGGGCTCGGCGGCTTCGGCCTCGAGGTCGTCGAATACCTCGAACTGCCGCCGCGCTAGACTGTCGCCCCGCGATTCGACCCACGATTCGAGCCCGACCATGCCGCATTACGAAGGCGACCTGCGTGCCCGCGACGGCGCGCGCTTCGCGATCCTCGCCAGCCGCTGGAACCCGCGCATCACCGACGCGCTGGTCGCCGGCGCGCGCAAGGCTTTCGCCGACCACGGCATTGCCGAAGCTGTCGTCGATGTTGTGCGCGTGCCCGGCGCATGGGAATTGCCGCTGGCCGCGGCGAAACTCGCCGCCGCGCGTTCGCACGTGGCCATCGTCGCGCTTGGCTGCGTCGTTCGCGGCGATACGCGTCATTACGAACAAGTGGCCGATGGCTGTTCCGACGGATTGATGCGCGTGGCGCTCGACCACGGCGTACCGATTGCCAACGGCGTGCTCGCGGTGGAACTGCACGAGGACGCGGAAAAGCGCGCCGGCGGCAGCCACGGCAACAAGGGCGAGGAAGCCGCGCTGGTGGCGATCGAGATGGCGAACCTGCTGGAGCAATTTGCATGAATCGCCAACGCCGCACCGATGGAATCGACCCCGTGCTGCGCGGGCGTGCGCGCCGTCGCGCCCTGCAGGCGATCTATGCCTGGCAGGTCGCGGGTGGCGATGCGAAGCAGGTCGTCGCCCAGTTCGCGCACGAGCAGGCGCGCGAAATCGCCGACCTCGAGTATTTCGAGGACCTGGTGCGCGGCACGATCGGCCGGGTGGCCCAGCTCGACGACGCACTGGTTCCCTACCTCGACCGCGAGGTCGCGCAGGTCGATCCGATCGAACGCGCGGCACTGCGCATCGCCGCCTACGAACTGCTGCATCGCCCCGACGTGCCATATCGCGTGGTGATCAACGAGGCGATCGATTCGACCAAGCGCTTCGGTTCCGAACACGGCCACACCTACGTCAACGGCGTGCTCGACCACGCCGCCGCGGCCTGGCGCGGACCCGAGGCAGGCGCTTCGAAAAAATAAGCTCGTCATTCCGAACGCAGTGAGGAATCCGCTTTGGCTTTTCGATTCGTTCGGCGGAATGGCAGGAACAAAAGCAGGTCCCTCGCTCCGCTCGGGATGACAATTCGGGAATGGCGATGACCGCTGGCGAATTCGACCTGATCGCACGCATCCGCGCGCGCTGCGCGACGCGTCCCGATGTCGTCCTCGGCATCGGCGATGATGCGGCCTTGCTCGCGCCGCCGCCCGGCATGCAGTTGGCCGTGGCGATGGACACGCTCAACGCCGGCGTGCATTTCCCGCATGAAACCCTGCCCGCCGACATCGGCTGGAAGGCGCTCGCGGTGAACCTGTCCGACCTCGCCGCGATGGGCGCGCAGCCGGCATGGTGCACGCTGTCGCTGTCCTTGCTACAGGCCGACGCCGCCTGGATCGACGGCTTCCTCGACGGTTTCCTCGCACTCGCGGGCGCGCACCACGTCGCGCTGGTCGGCGGCGACACCACGCGCGGGCCCTTGTCGGTGTGCGTGACCGCGCACGGCTTCGTCGAAGCGGGAACCGCATTGCGGCGTTGCGGCGCACACATCGGCGACGATGTCTGGGTCAGCGGCACGCTCGGCGATGCGGCCGGGGCGCTGGCGCAATTGCAGGCGGGAAACGCGGTCGATCCGGCCTTGCGCGAGCGCCTCGACCGACCGATTCCCCGGATCGAACTCGGTCGTGCATTGCGCGGCATCGCGACCGCCTGCATCGATGTTTCCGACGGCCTGCTCGCCGACCTCGGCCACATCTGCGTTGCAAGTGGCGTCGGCGCCGAAGTCGAACTCGGTTCGCTGCCGGCGTCAGCTGCATCGCGATCCGCGTTCGATGAAGAGTCGCGCCGTATGCTGCAGGCCACGGGCGGCGACGATTACGAACTCTGCTTCACCGCGCCGGAATCGATGCGAAGCGAAGTCGAGCTTGCCGCACGGGAATCGGGTATCGAAGTCGCGCGCATCGGTCGCATCGTCGCGGGCGCAGGCGTGGTGGCGCATGGCGAGCACGGCGAGTCGTGGACGCCGCCGCGCAAGGGGTACGCGCACTTCGCCTGAGCGCATTGTTTCGTGGTGCCCCGCAAGCCATTCGTCACGATGCCGACGGGCACTGCCGCATCCGGATTCCCGCACGCAATCTGAGAACACCCATCCGATGCGGAGTCGAAGCGATGTTCCGGAAAATCCTGTTCGGCCTGGCACTGGTGGCGATCCTGTGCGCGGTCGGCGCATCGGGCTACCAGTTCGGCAAGTATCTGCGTGAGCGTGATCGTGCCGCGGACGTGCAGCCGGGCTGAGGGGCGCGCTCAGACCTCGTCGGCGCGGAACGCGTCGCGCAGCCAGTCCAGTCGCGGCGCACCCGGATCGCCGCTGGCATCGACCACGTCGAAACGACAGGGCAGTTCCGCGAGTTGTGGGTGTTCGAGCAGGAAACGCTGCGCCGCGCGCACCAGCCGACGCCGTTTCGCCGCGTCTACCGAGGCCGCGCCGCCGCCGTGGCCGTTGCTGCGCCGATGCCGCACCTCGACGAACACCAGCATCGCGCCGTCGCGCATGACCAGGTCGAGTTCGCCGTCGCGATAGCGCGCGTTGGCCGCGACCGTGGTCAACCCGTGGCCATGCAGCAACGCTTCGGCGGCGCGTTCGACCCGCGCGCCGATCGCGTTGCGATCGGTTGCGTCAGTCGGCGTTCGCGCCGGCATGGAACACCGCCCACGCCGGCGTGCGCAGCACGTTGCCGAAGCCGTCGATGCGCAGCGTGCCGGTCGCGCCGGGCAATGCCGCGCCGTTGGCGGTGGCCAGGTATTCCAGCCACGCGCAGACGCGCCAGGCGTCGTAGCCGAACGCGAACAACTTCGCCGCCGCGCCACGCGCGGTCGGCAGGCTGGCGGCGACCGTCGATGCCGGCGGCAGGCCCGGCGCGCCGCTCACGCCCCAGGCCTCGGTCGGATAACGGATGCCGTCGAGTGCGGAATCGCCCGCGTCCTTGCCGGTGCCGGACACGATCTGCGAGGTCGCGAGCTTCGGCACCAGCGCCAGCCCCGCCATGGTGAGACGCGGCACCACCGCGCGCGCGCTGCTGCCCTTGAGCGCGATGAACACCGCATCGACGCCGCCGGGCTTGGCGACGAATGCCGCGAAATCGGGCGTGGCGTCGTTCGCCACACCGGCGATGGATCCGCCGCGCGCGGCGAAGGCTTCGCGGAACGCATCGGCGGCGCGACGCTGGCTGTCTTCGCTGCCGGCGACCACCAGCACGTGGCGCGCGCCGCTGTCGTAGAGGCTGTCGGCGGCGGCGCTGCCCTCGTCCTCGGGCGAGAGCGAGAAGCTCGCGTTGCCCGCGGGTGGTCGCGATTCGCCGCGGTTCAGCGCCAGCACCGGCACCGGCAGCGAGCCGCGCGAGAACAGCGTCGTCACTTCATCGCGACCGAGCGGGCCGACCACGAAATCGTTGCCCTCGGCCACGGCCTTGTCGTAGGCGGCCTGCACGCCGTCGGCGGTGTCGTAGAAGCGCAATTCCGGGCGGCGGCGCGATTCGCCGTAATAGGCGGCGAGGAAACCATCGCGCACCGGCGAGGCCGCGACCGCGAGGTTGCCGGTCAGTGGCAGCAACACGGCCAGGCGTTGCGGCGGGCGGTATCCGTCGCGGTCCGCGGGCGGGCGGTTGCCGGCGTCGAAGCGCCAGTCGCCGCGCGCGAACGGATGCGGCAGCGGCAGGCCACGTGCGATCAGCGCCCGGCCGAGGAAGTTGTACAGCGGCTCCTCGGCCGGCGTGGCCGTAGCTTCACGCGTCAGGCTGGCATCGTCCAGCGTCGCCAGCAGGCGGGAAATCGCTTCGGCGTTGTCGCGTCGTGCCTGGCCGGCGAGGCTGGCGTCCTGCGTCGCGCGCTGCGCGGCTTCGGCCATGGCCGGGCTGCGCACGTGCTTCGCCGGCCCCGAGACCTGCACGCTGGCGCAACCGGCCGCGAACAGCGCCAGCAGCATCGCGAGGGCCATCCTCGCGAGAAGTGTCCTTGCGAGGAACGTCCTTGTGAAAAGCGTCCGATTCATGCGTCCACCGGTTCCTGAGTCCTGACCGGTTAGGATTCTAGCGCCCCCACGATTCCACGGACCCCAATGCCCGGCGCAGGCACGCTGCACGTCGTCGCGACCCCGATCGGCAACCTCGGCGACCTGTCGCCGCGCGCGCTGGAGGTGCTGCGCGCGGTCGATGCCGTCTGCGCCGAGGACACCCGCCACACCCGGCGCCTGCTCGCGCATTTCGGCATCGAGCGGCCGCTGCTGGCGGTGCACGAGCACAACGAGGACGACATCGCCTCGAAACTGGTCGCGCGCCTGCTCGCCGGCGAATCGCTGGCGCTGGTCTCCGATGCCGGCACGCCGCTGGTCAGCGACCCCGGTTTCCGCCTGGTTCGCGCTGCCCGCGCCGCCGGGGTCAAGGTTTCGCCGGTGCCGGGTCCATGCGCCTTCGTCGCCGCGCTCTCGGTCGCCGGGCTCGCCAGCGACCGCTTCGTGTTCGAGGGCTTCCTGCCGGCGAAGGCATCGGCGCGGCGCGAGCGCCTCGCCATGCTCGCATCGGAACCGCGCACGCTGGTGTTCTACGAATCCGCGCACCGCATCGAGGACACCCTCGCCGATTGCGTCGCCGCATTCGGCGGCGAACGCCCGGCCGTGCTCGCGCGCGAACTCACGAAATTGTTCGAAACCGTGCTCGACGGAACCCTGGGCGAACTGCAATCCGCAGTCGAAGCCGACGAAAACCAGCGCAAGGGCGAATTCGTGCTGCTGGTGCAAGGCGCGGGCGAGGACGAAGACGCGAAGATCATCGACGGCCGGCGCCTGTACGCGAAGCTGTGCGAGTACCTCAAGCCCTCGCAGGCCGCCAAGCTCGCGGCCGAACTCAGCGGCGCGCCGAGGAAGGCTCTTTATGGCGGCGAAAGCGATTGAGTCGAGGGCGTGAGACAATCCGCCCCGGCGGAGCCGGCCAGACAGTCGCGTCACTCGCAAGGGTGCCGAGGAAAGTCCGGGCTCCACAGGGCACGGTGCCAGGTAACGCCTGGGCGGCGCGAGCCGACGGAAAGTGCAACAGAAAGATACCGCCGAACGATCCTTCGGGATGCGTGGCAAGGGTGAAATGGTGCGGTAAGAGCGCACCGCGAGTCGGGCAACCGACCGGCACGGCAAACCCCACCGGGAGCAAGGCCAAATAGGGAAGCGATGTCGTGGCCCGCGACGCTTCCGGGTAGGCTGCTCGAGCGTATCGGCGACGGTGCGCCTAGAGGAATGACTGTCGCGGCGCGCAAGTGTCGAACAGAACCCGGCTTACAAGCTGACTCCGCCCCTCTTCCGCACCTTTCCCGATGAATCCCATCGGGAAGGGATGCGGGTGAGTGTCACTCGGCGTTGCAAGGCGACGGGTTGTCGTGGCTGTTCGTGCTCGATTGATCCGGCTCGAGAACAAGCTTGCCCCCTTCCGCCTTCGGCACCTTCCCCCGCTTGCGGGGGAAGGTCGGGATGGGGGCGATGTTCAGCGCACGCCTGCAAGAAGCATCAACCGTCGTTGCCCAACAGCGTCTCGCACTCGAAGCGCCATCCAGTCCGGTTCGGACGATCAAGCTGCATCCTGCGACGGTGTGCGTGCCGAAACCGCCTGCTTGCATCGCGGCCATGCGATGCACACCATGGGACGGGCGGCGACAGGGGGAAGCGGGTGGCGATCAGCGCATCGGAATTGAAGGATCGGCACCGTCAGGTTCGCGACAGGCAGCCGGAGGCGCTGCGCCTTCGCATCCACCGCGCGCTCAGCTGGCTGTTGCGCGCCGAGCAGGAAACCACAGACGACGATGCGCGCTTCGTGTTCCAGTGGATCGCGCTCAACGCGGCCTATGCGCGCGAGTTCAGCCGCGAGGAAACGGAGCGCGAACGCATGCGCGGTTTCATCGCCACGCTGGTGGCGCTTGACACGGAGAAGCGCCTGTACCGGGCGCTGTTCGAACAGTTCACCGGGCCGATTCGCACGCTGGTCGACAACAGGTTCGCCTTCGAGCCGTTCTGGACGGCGCTGCGTACGCACGATTCGAGCGAGCGCTGGAAGCAAAGTTTCGAGAGTGCGAAGAAGGCGGCGATGGCCTCGGTCATGGGCGGCGATACCGCGACGGTGCTGGGCATCGTGTTCGATCGGCTCTATGTGCTGCGCAACCAGCTGGTGCACGGCGGCGCGACCTGGAACAGCCAGACCAACCGCGCCCAGGTCGGTGATGCGGTCGCGATCCTCGGCACGCTGGTGCCGCTGATCGTCGAGATCATGATGCAACACCCGCAACAGGATTACGGGGATGTGTTGTATCCGGTGGTGTGAGTCGTTCGTTTTTGTTGTATCGACGAAATGCGCCGCAGCGATATCGCCGGGTCAATCGTCGTTACGCAGCAACGTCTCGCCTTCGAACACGCCATTCGGCCCGAAGCGGCGTTCGTGGATGAAGCCGCGGCCTTCGCGATCCACCGCGATGATCGTGCTCGCGCGCGTGCCGTAGGCTTCGCTACGGATGAAGGCGGGCGACAACCGGCGTTCGAGTTCGATGCCGACGCCGGTATCGGGCAATTCCGCATCGGGCGCGATGCGTTCGTCGGCCAGCGCGTTCCACAGCGGCTGCACATCGTCGTTGCCGGCGTCGATCCATGTGCGCAATGCCGCGATCAGATGCCGCGTCTTCGGCCAGGGCGCGTCGAGGCGGCCGTTGGAGATGCCGTGCACGCCCGTCGCCAGCGTTTCGCGTTGCAGCGGATGGTTGCCGAGGTGCCAGCAGGCTTCGACATCGGCCAGCACCAGGTTGAACGGTGCGTAGCGATTCGCCTTCGCATGCAAATCCGTGGTCGCCGCCGCGGCATCCGCGGAGCCGTCGAGGAAGGCGACGGGCAGGGCGCCGCGCGAGGGGCCATCGTGTGGCGGCGGAATGCCATCGCGGACATTGGTCACCACGGCCATGCGGCCGCGGCGGTCGAGGCCGACCCAGGTGCCGCCGGATTGGAGGTCGCGCCCGGCAATCACACCCGTCTCCGGCCAGGGGGCCAGCGCGGCGGTGGGGCGGGCATGGAGTTCGTCGCGGTTGCCGGCCAGCAGCAGCCGCCAGCGGGGGTGGGCGTTCCAGGCCAGGGCGACGACGCACATGGTCTGCATTGTGCAGCGAGGCACTTCGGGTTCGGAATGTGATTGCTGCGCCGCAACAGGCCTGAATACGGGGTCTGTTCGGACCCCTGCAAGTGGGGTCGAAAACCCTCGATTCTCAAAAAATGAGACGAAACAGCAAGTTGTGGATAAAGCTTGAACAAGTCTCTGAAGTTCATCGCAAGTCATTGACGCAGCAAGTGAAATTTCCATGAAACGAATGTTGACAAGGTTCCGAACCGTGCCTAATGTGGCGACTAGTGGGAAATCCGGGGAATCCGTGGTTTCCGTGACCCAATATTGCCGTCTCACGACGGCCATGGACGGATCGGGGCGATGTTCCAGGGCGAGACCGCCATCACCATCGACGACAAGGGCCGGCTGGCGATCCCGACCGCGTTCCGCGATGCCGTGGCGAAGGCCGGCAACCGCCTGGTCCTGACCTACAACCCGTTCGAGTCCGGCTGCCTGTACCTGTACCCGCAACCGGTCTGGGAAAAGGTCCGCGACCAGGTCAACGCCTTGCCGCGCACGCGCAGCGTCAACCGCCAGCTGCAGCTGAAGCTGGTCGGCGCGGCGTGCTTCGTCGAACCCGACGGCAGCGGTCGCGTGTCGATTCCTTCCAGCCATCGCAGCGCCGTCGGCATCGACAAGAAGGCGGTGCTGCTGGGCATGGGCGACAAGTTCGAGTTGTGGGGCGAGGCCGCGCACCACGAGCAGATCCGCAGGACGCTCGGCGACGACGACCTCGGCGACGGATTGCTGGATCTGCAGTTGTGACGCACGCCGCGGGCAAGACGCCTGCGCACGTGCCGGTGATGTTCGCGCAGGTCATGGAGGGCCTGGCGGTGAAGAAGGAAGGGACTTACCTCGATGGCACGTTCGGGCGCGGCGGACACGCGCAGGGCGTGCTGCAACGCTTGGGGCCGGGAGGCCGGTTGCTGCTGATGGACAAGGATCCCGAGGCGATCGCCGTGGCCGGCCGTGCATTCGGCGGCGATGCGCGCGTCGCGATCCATCGCGGCAGCTTCGCCGATCTCGCGCGCTGGAACGCCACCGACGCCGGCCTCGACGGCGTGCTGTTGGATCTCGGCGTTTCATCGCCGCAGCTCGACGTCGCCGAGCGCGGCTTCAGCTTCGGCAAGGACGGCCCGCTGGACATGCGCATGGACCCGGACTCGGGCGAAAGCGCGTCCGAGTGGTTGGGGCATGCGTCCGAAAAAGAGATCGCCGACGTGCTCTGGACCTATGGCGAGGAACGACAGTCGCGGCGCATCGCCCGCGCCATCGTCGCGCGCCGGGTGGAAACGCCGCTGCTGCGCACCGCGCAACTGGCGGATCTGATCGCATCGGTCGTGCCGCGCGGTGGCGACAAGATCCATCCTGCGACGCGCAGCTTCCAGGCGATCCGCATCTTCATCAACCGTGAGTTGGCCGACCTCGAGGCCGGGCTGGAAGCCGCGCACGCGCGGCTCAAGGCCGGCGGGCGGCTGGCGGTGATCAGTTTCCATTCGCTGGAAGACCGCATCGTCAAGCAGTTCATGGCCAGGCATGCGAAGGCGCCGCCGGCCAACCGGCGGATGCCGGTGGAAATCGCGTTCGTCCCGAGCCTGCGCCTGATCGATGGCGCGCAGCGCGCCGACGAGGCCGAAACCGCGGCCAACCCGCGCGCACGCAGCGCGGTGCTGCGCGTCGCCGAGCGCCTGCCGATGGAGGTCGCCGCATGAACGCGGGTTACGTCCTGCTCGCGGTGCTGCTGGCGGCGAACGTGGCCAGTGCGATCGGCGTGGTCTATGCACGCCACGAGCATCGCCAGCTGTTCGTCGCGCTCAGCGGGCTGGAGAAGGATCGCGACGAGCTCAACATCGACTTCGGCCGCCTGCAGCTGGAACAGGCGACATGGGCGGAAAGCAACCGCGTCGACCAGATCGCGCGCACCAAACTCGGGATGAAGTTCCCCGAGGGCGCGGAGATCGAGGTGGTGCGCCCATGAGCATGCTGCCGAAAAACATGTTCCAGAAGCGCCAGCAGAAGCAGAATCCGGCGCGCACCGCGACGCCGGTGCGCCCGCGCCCGCAGCGCGGCGGTTTCAACCTGCGCGGCCGGCTGGCGCTGGTCTGCGGCGGCCTCGGCTTGTGTTCGCTGGCGCTGATCGGGCGCGCGGTCGACCTGCAACTGGTCGACAACGAGTTCTACCGCAAGCAGGGCGACGAGCGCTTCCTGCGCGAACTCGAGATCCCGACCACGCGCGGCATGATCACCGATCGCAACGGCGAGCCGCTGGCGGTGTCGACGCCGGTCGAATCGATCTGGGCGAATCCGCAGGAACTGTCGCGCAACCCCGATCGCCTGCCGCAGCTGGCGCGCGCGCTGGGCGTGCCGGCCGATTACCTCACGCGCAAGGTCCTGCAGCGTTCGGACAAGGAATTCATGTGGCTGCAGCGGCGCATGAACCCGGCCGTGGCCAAGCGCATCCTCGCGCTCGACATCCCCGGCGTGTTCTCGCAGCGCGAATTCCGCCGTTTCTACCCGCAGGGCGATGCGCTGGCGCATGTGCTCGGCTTCACCAATATCGACGACCAGGGCCAGGAGGGCGTCGAGCTCGCGTTCGACGACTGGCTGCGCGGCAAGCCCGGCCTGGAGAAGGTGATCCGCGACCGTCGCGGCCGCATCGTCGAGAACGTGGACCTGGTGCAGCCGGCGACGCCGGGACGCGACCTCACGCTCAGCATCGACCGGCGCATCCAGTACCTGGCCTATCGCGAGTTGAAGCGGCAATTGCTCGAGAGCGGCGCGAGCAGTGGTTCGGCGGTGGTGCTCGACATCGCCACCGGCGAGGTGCTGGCGATGGCGAACGTGCCCTCGTTCAACCCGAACGCGGTGGAAACCGGCAATCGCGACGCGCACCGCAATCGTGCGGTGACCGACACGTTCGAACCGGGTTCGACCGCCAAGCCGCTGACCGTGGCCGCGGCGCTGGAAGCCGGCGTGATCACCCCGCACACGCTGTTCAACACCAGCCCGGGCTGGATCGCGAACGGCAGGTTCCGCACCACCGACACCCACAACTACGGCACGCTCGATACCACCGGCGTGATCCGCAAGAGTTCGAACGTCGGTGCATCGCTGATCGCGCGGCGGCTGAGCGACCAGCAGTTCTACGATTTCTTCCACAAGATGGGCTACGGCAGCAGCACCCACAGCGGGTTCCCGGGCGAATCGCCGGGCTCGTTGCCCGCACCGTCGCGCTGGAGCGGCACCAGCAAACAGACCATGTCCTATGGTTACGGCCTCGCCGCCACGCCGCTGCAGGTGGCGCACGCCTACGCGACCATCGCCAATGGCGGACGCTCGATCCAGCCGACCTTCGTCAAGGGCGAACGCAGCGATCCGAAGCAACTCCTCGACCCGGTCATCGCCGGCGAGGTGATGAAGATGATGCAGACCGTGACCGAGCCTGGCGGCACCGCCACGCAGGCCGCGATCCTCGGTTACCACGTCGCCGGCAAGACCGGTACTTCGCGCATTGCCGGCCCCGGCGGTTATACGCGCAAGTACACCTCGTTCTTCGCCGGCGTCGTGCCGGTGGACAACCCGCGCTTCGCGATGGCGGTGGTGGTCTACGACCCGACACGGGGCTCGTATTACGGCGGCCTGGTCGCGGGCCCGGTCTTCCATAACGTGATGGAAGGTGCGTTGCGGCTGATGGACGTGCCGCCGGACGACATCGATGCATGGCTCGCCGCGCAGGCCGCGACGGAAGCCAAGGCACGCGGTGGCAAGCCCGCAGCCACGTTCGCGAATGTCACTGCGGGCGCCGCCGCGAACGAGCAGCCGAGCAACGACGATGTGCAGGCGGTGACGCCATGAGCCGCGCGATGCTGCTGGCCGAACTGTTGCCGGATGTCGCCGGCATTCCGGGCGAACTGGTGATCACCGGCCTGGTGCAGGACAGCCGTGCGGTCAAGCCGGGCGATGCCTTCGTCGCGGTGTTGCCGGCGCGGCAGGAAGTGCCGTCCACGCACGGCCTCAATTTCGCCGCGCAGGCGCGCGCCGCCGGCGCCAGCATGATCCTGTTCGAGCCGCCGGCACCGGCGAACATCGACGTACCCGCGGATGCGATCGCGGTGCCGAACCTCGTTTCGCGCATGGGCGCGATGGCCGACCGCTTCCACGGTGAGCCTTCGCGGTCGATGAGCGTGGTCGGCGTCACCGGCACCAATGGCAAGACCTCGACCGTGCAGCTGCTGGCGCAGGCGTGGACACTGCAGGGCCATCGCGCCGGCACCATCGGCACGCTCGGCGCGGGACCATACGGCAATCCCGTGCCGACCGGCTTCACCACGCCGCTGGTGCTTCAGATGCATGCGCTGCTTGCGCAGCTGCGCGATGCCGGCATCGATTCGGTGGCGATGGAAGTGAGCTCGCATGCGCTCGACCAGGGCCGCACCGACCACGTGCGCTTCGAGGTTGCCGCGTTCACCAACCTCACCCGCGACCATCTCGACTACCACGGCGACATGGACGCCTACGCCGCGGCCAAGGCGAAGCTGTTCGCCTGGCCGGGCCTGCGCGCGGCGGTGCTGAACCTCGACGACGCCTTCGGTCGCGAGTTGTTCGCATCGCTGCCGGCGTCCGTGCGCGGCATCAGCGTCAGCGCATCCGGTCGCGGGGATGCGGATATCCGCGCGGAAAACCTGGGCCTCGACGGCAACGGCATCGGTTTCGATCTCGTGGTCGACGGCGCGCGCCACCGCGTTGCCTCGCCGCTGCTGGGGCGTTTCAACGCCGACAACCTGCTCGCCGTCGCCGGCGTGCTGCATGCGCTCGATGCCGCGCCGGGCGCGATCGCGGCCTTGCTCTCGCGACTGCAGCCCATCCATGGCCGCATGAACCGGCTCGGCGGCAATGGCAAGCCGGTCGTCGTCGTCGATTACGCGCACACGCCCGATGCGCTGGAACAGGCGCTGTCCTCGCTGCGCGCACACGCGCACGGCCGGCTGCTGTGCGTGTTCGGCTGCGGCGGCGAACGCGACACCGGCAAGCGCCCGCAGATGGCGGCGATCGCCGAACGCCTGGCCGATGGCGTGATCGTCACCGACGACAACCCGCGCGGAGAGAACGGCGACGCGATCGTCGCCGACATCCTGCGCGGTTTCGTCGATCCCTCGCGGGTGATCGTCGAACGCGACCGCGCGCGCGCGATTGCACTGGCGGTCGATGCCGCCAACGCCGAGGACATCGTGCTGGTCGCCGGCAAGGGCCACGAGCCCTACCAGGAAATCGCCGGCGTGCGCCATGCGTTCGACGACACCGAGGTCGCGAAGGCGGCACTGGAGCGGCGCGCATGAAGGCGCTGCGGCTCGCACGGATCGCGCAATGGTGCGGCGGTCGCCTGCATGGCGACGACGCCGAGGTCGATGCGGTGTCGACCGACACCCGCACGCTCGCCGCCGACGGCCGCCGCGTCCTGTTCGTGGCGCTGAAAGGCGAGAACTTCGACGGACACGATGCGCTCGCGGCTTTCGTGGGAGGGGCTTCAGCCCCGACACGCATCGCGGCGGATTCGGTCGGGGCTGAAGCCCCTCCCACACGGGTCCCGGCCGCCGCATTGGTCGCGCGCGAAATCGATGCGCCGATCGCACAGATCGTCGTCGCCGACACCGAACGCGCGCTCGGCGCATTCGCAGCCGCACTGCAGGAACAGCGTGCCACCAAGGCGCTCGCGGTCACCGGCAGCAACGGCAAGACCAGCGTGAAGTCGCTGCTGCTGGCGATCCTCGCGCACGCGGGCAAGGCCTATGCCAACCCCGGCAATCGCAACAACGAGATCGGCCTGCCGCTGGCGGTGATCGACGCGCCCGACGACGCCGAGTTCGCGGTGTACGAAATGGGCGCGGGCAAGCCGGGCGATATCGCCTATCTGACCGACATCGTGCGGCCCGACGTCGCGCTGGTGAACAACATCGCGCCGGCGCACCTCGAACGCATGGGCAGCCTGCTCGGCGTCGCCGATACCAAGGCCGCGATCTACGACGCATTGCTTCCGGACGGCGTCGCGGTGGTCAATGCCGACGATGCGTTCGCCCCGTATTTCATCGAGCGCGCTAAAGCCCGGCGCATCATCCGCTTCGGCCTCGATGCCAGCGCCGACATCACCGCGCGCAACATCGCCGCCGATGCGGATGGAACGCGCTTCACCCTGGTTTCGCCGTCAGGCGACGTGCAGATCGAACTCGCGCTCGCCGGCCGCCACAACGTGCGCAACGCGCTCGCCGCGTCGTCGATGGCACTGGGCGCCGGCGTGTCGCTGGAGGCGATCCGCGCCGGCCTGGGTGAATCGCGCGCGGTCGCCGGCCGCCTCGTCCACCACCGCCTCGGCAACGGCGCGCTGCTGATCGACGACAGCTACAACGCCAACCCGGGCTCGCTCGATGCCGCCATCGACACGCTCGCGGCCGCGGGCGGCGAGGCCTGGCTGGTGCTCGGCGACATGCGCGAACTCGGCGCCGACGCCGAGGCCTTGCATGCGGCCGCCGGACGCCGTGCGAAGGCCGCCGGAATCGCGCGCTTGTACGCATTGGGGCCGCTGAGCGCCGCGACGGTGCAGGCATTCGGTGCGGGCGCGCGCCATTTCGATTCGCACGAAGCGCTTGCCGAAGCGCTGCGCGGGGACCTGCGCGCGAACGTGCGGATCCTGGTGAAGGGCTCGCGCGGCAGCGCGATGGACCGGGTCGTCGCGGCCCTGCTCGATGGGGGATCGAAGCATGCTGCTTGAACTGACCCGTTGGCTGGAACAACTGCAGCGCCTGTTCGGGCTGTTCAACTACCTCACCTTCCGCGGCATCCTGAGCGCGCTCACCGCACTGTCGCTGTCCTTGTGGTGGGGGCCAGCGGTCATCCGCAAGCTGGCCGAATTCAAGGGCCAGCCGATCCGCAGCGACGGCCCGCAGACGCACTTCACCAAAGCCGGCACGCCGACGATGGGCGGCGCGCTGATCCTGATGACCGTGCTCGCCTCGGTGCTGCTGTGGGCCGACCTGCGCAACAAGTACGTGTGGGTGGTACTCGCGGTGATGGTCGGCTTCGGCGCGATCGGCTGGTGGGACGACTGGATCAAGATCGTGAAGCGCGATCCGAACGGCATGCGTTCGCGCACCAAGTACGCGTTGCAGTCGCTGCTCGGCCTCGCCGCCGGTATCTATCTTTACGCCTACGCCGACGTACCGGCGGCAACGACTTTCTACGTGCCTCTGTTCAAGTCGGTGGCGTTGCCGCTGGCCGGGATCGGTTTCGTCGCCATCGCCTACTTCTGGATCGTCGGCTTCTCCAATGCGGTGAACCTCACCGACGGCCTCGACGGCCTCGCGATCATGCCCTGCGTACTGGTCGCCTGCGCGCTCGGCATCTTCGCCTATGCCTCGGGCCATGCCGAATTCTCCAAGTACCTGCAGATCCCGCAGGTGCCGGGCGCGGGCGAACTGGTGGTGATCTGCGCCGCGATCGCCGGCGCGGGACTCGGCTTCCTCTGGTTCAACACCTATCCGGCGATGGTGTTCATGGGCGACATCGGTGCGCTCGCGCTGGGCGCGGTGCTCGGTTGCATCGCGGTGATCGTGCGCCAGGAACTGGTGCTGGTGATCATGGGTGGCATCTTCGTCATCGAAACCCTGTCGGTGATGATCCAGGTCGCCTCATTCAAGCTTACCGGCAAACGCGTGTTCCGGATGGCGCCGATCCACCACCACTTCGAATTGAAGGGCTGGCCGGAGCCGCGCGTGATCGTGCGCTTCTGGATCATCTCGGTCGTGCTCGTGCTCGTCGGCCTCGCCACGCTGAAGGTGCGCTGATGGAAGAAATCCGCCAGGCGACACGACTGGACGCGATCGAAGGGCGCTTCGATCCGTGGCTGCTGGGCGTGTCGATCGCGCTGGCCTGCTTCGGCCTGGTGATGGTCGCGTCCAGTTCCATCGCCATCGGCGAGGGCCTGCACGTCGGCCCGTTCTATTTCCTCGAAAAGCACGTGATGTTCCTCGCCGGCGGCATCGTGCTCGCCATGGTGGCGATGCGCACCGAGCTCAAGCTGGTCGAGAAATACAACCAGTTGCTGCTGCTGGCCTGCTTCGCGCTGCTGCTGCTGGTGTTCGTGCCGGGGCTGGGCGTGCGCGTCAACGGCGCCAAGCGCTGGGTGAACCTCGTGGTGCTGCGCTTCCAGGTGGTGGAAGCGGTGAAGGTGATGTACATCGTGTGGCTGTCGAGCTACCTCGTGCGTTTCCGCGACGAGGTCAACGCGACCTGGGGCGCGATGCTCAAGCCACTCGGCGTCGCCGCGGGCATGGTCGTGCTGCTGATCCTGCAGCCGGACTTCGGATCGCTGTCGCTGATCCTGGCGATCACCGCCGGCATGCTGATCCTCGGCGGCGTGCACCTGCCGAAAATGGCGGCGCCGGTGGTGATCGGACTGCCGGTCCTCGCCGCGGTCGCCATCGCCGAGCCGTATCGCATCCGCCGATTCACCTCGTTCTGGAACCCGTGGTCGGATCCGTTCGACAGCGGCTACCAGCTCACCAACGCGCTGATGGCGGTGGGTCGCGGCGAGTTCTGGGGCGTCGGCCTCGGCGGTTCGGTGCAGAAGCTGTCGTACCTGCCCGAGGCGCACACCGACTTCATCATGGCGGTGATCGCGGAGGAACTCGGTTTCTTCGGCGTGTGCCTGGTCGTCGCGATGTACGCGCTACTCGCCGGGCGCGCGTTCTGGATCGGCTACAAGTGCGTGGAGATGCGGCGGCATTTCGCCGGCTACATCGCGTTCGGCATCGCGCTGTGGATGAGCCTGCAGAGCTTCGTCTCGATCGGCGTGAACTTCGGCCTGCTGCCGACCAAGGGCCTGACCCTGCCGCTGATTTCCTCCGGCGGCTCCAGCGTGTTGATGACCTGCGCCGCGCTGGGCCTGCTGCTGCGCGTGTCCTACGAATACGAACGTGCGCAACGCCAGGTCGCGCTGCTGCGCGGCGAAGCCCAGCGCAGCTCCGCCGGGTCGCCGTCGACCGCGCAACCCGCACCGGCCGATGTCGCGCCGGTACGCGGCACCAGCCGCCTGCGCCCGCGGATCGAACCAACGCTCGGCGTGAGGACCGGCGCATGAAGAATGCGAACGCGCCCGCGACGAATCGCCTTGGCGATTCGGCTCCAGTCATCATCCTTGCCGGCGGTACCGGCGGACACATCTTTCCCGGCCTTGCCGTGGCCGCGGCGCTGCGCGCGCGTGGCGTGCCGGTGGCATGGCTCGGCGCCGATGGTGCGATGGAAACGCGGCTGGTGCCGCAGCACGGCATCGAACTCGACACCATCGCGGTCAAGGGCCTGCGCGGAAAAGGCATCGCCACCCTGCTCGGCGCGCCGTTGCGGGTGCTCGCGGCGGTGCGCGCCGCGGCGCGCGTGCTGCGCGCGAAGCAGCCACGCGCGGTGCTGAGTTTCGGTGGCTATGCCTCGGGACCCGGCGGCATCGCCGCGCGACTCGCCGGGCTGCCGCTGCTGGTGCACGAGCAGAACCGTGCGCCCGGACTGACCAACCGCGTGCTGTCGCGCGTCGCGCGCCGCGTGCTGGTCGGTTTCCCGCAGACGTTTTCCCGCGAGGAAGTGGTCGGCAATCCGGTGCGCAGCGAAATCGCCGCGATCGCGCCGCCGGCGCAGCGATTCGCCGGGCGCAGCGGTGCGCTGCACCTGCTCGTTCTCGGCGGCAGCCAGGGCGCACGCGCGCTGAACGCCGCGCTGCCGCAGGCGGTCGCTTCGCTCGCGAATGGTGCATTCGATATTCGCCACCAGTGCGGCGAGAAGATGCTCGACGACGCGCGCCGCGCCTATGCCGATGCCGGCATCGCCGCGTCGGTGGAACCGTTCATCGCCGACATGGCCGCGGCCTACGCCTGGGCCGACCTCGTCGTGTGCCGCGCCGGTGCGCTGACCCTGGCCGAACTCTGCGCTGCCGGCGTCGGCAGCGTGCTGGTGCCGTTCCCGCAGGCGGTGGACGACCACCAGACCCGCAACGCGGAATACCTGGTCGAACGCGGCGCGGCGCTGCTGTTCGCGCAGGATGCGCAACTCGCGGCGAACCTCGCGCAGGCCTTGCGCGAACTCGCCGCCGACCCGCAGCGCCGCCTCGCGATGGCCGAGGCCGCGCGCTCCATCGCGTTGCCGGATGCGGCCGAACGCGTCGCCGACATCGTCTTGCAGGAGGCCGCATGAAGCGCAACCTGCACGGCCGCCTGCAGCACAGCGGCGATCTCGCCAGCCAGCACCGCCGCGTGCATTTCGTCGGAATCGGCGGCGTCGGCATGAGCGGGATTGCCGAGGTGCTGTGCACCCTCGGCTATGAAGTGTCCGGTTCGGACAACGCCGACAACGCCGCGACCCGGCGCCTCGCCAAGCTCGGCGCGCGCGTGCTGCGCGGCCATGCCGCGGCCAACGTGCTCGGCGCCGATTGCATCGTGGTGTCCAGCGCGATCAGGCCCGACAACCCGGAGTTGATGGAGGCGCGTGCGCAACGCATCCCGATCGTGCCACGCGCGGAAATGCTCGCCGAGCTGATGCGCTTCCGCCGCGGCATCGCGGTCGCCGGCACCCACGGCAAGACCACCACGACCTCGCTCACCGCCAGCGTGCTCGGCGAAGGCGGGCTCGACCCGACCTTCGTCATCGGCGGGCAACTGCTCGCGGCGGGCGCGAACGCCAAGCTCGGCCAGGGGCAATGGCTGGTCGCCGAGGCCGACGAGAGCGACGGCAGCTTCCTGCGCCTGAACCCGCTGGTCGCGATCGTCACCAACATCGACGCGGATCACCTGGAAAACTACGGCGGCGACTTCGCCCGCGTGCAGGCCGCGTTCGGCGAGTTCCTGCATCGCCTGCCGTTCTACGGCCTCGCGGTGCTGTGCATCGACGATGCGGAAGTGGCGAAGCTGGCTGCGGACACGCCGCGCCATGTCACCACGTATGGCTTGTCGCCCGACGCTGACGTGCGCGCCGAAAACGTGCGCCAGGCCGCTGCCGCGATGCGCTTCGAACTGTGCCTGCCGGACGGTTCGCGAACCGAGGTCGAGCTCGCGTTGCCGGGCCTGCACAATGTGCAGAACGCGCTGGCCGCGGCCGCGGTCGGCTGGCAGCTCGGCGTGGCGCCGGACAAGATCGCGAATGCGTTCCGCCAGTTCGCAGGCATCGGCCGCCGCTTCAACGTGCTGGCCAATGCGAAGCTGCCGAGTGGCGGTGAAGTGACGCTGGTCGACGACTACGGCCATCATCCGCGCGAACTCGCGGCGGTGTTCGCGGCCGCGCGCGGTGGCTGGCCGGATCGCCGGCTCGTCGTCGCGTTCCAGCCGCATCGCTTCAGCCGCACCCGCGACCTGTTCGACGATTTCGCCGCGGTGCTGTCGGAAGTCGATGCGCTGGTGCTGACCGAGGTGTATCCGGCGGGCGAAGCGCCGATTGCAGGCGCCGACGCGAAATCGCTGGCACGCGCGATCCGCACCCGCGGCCGGGTCGATCCGGTGGTGGTGAATTCCGCCGCGGAACTCGCCGTCGTGCTGCCCGACGTGCTGCAGGATGGCGACCTGGTGCTGCTGATGGGCGCCGGCGACATCGGCGCCGCTGCGCAACTGCTCGCGGCAAATGGCTTCGCGGGGGCATCCCCTTCAGGAGCCGGCGCATGAGCGCGATCTCCTTGCCATCTTTGCGCACGAGCGACGCGAACGCCTTCGGCCGCGTCGCCGTGTTGATGGGCGGCAGCAGCGCCGAACGCGAGGTCTCGCTCGATTCCGGTCGCAACGTACTCGAGGCCCTGCGTTCGCGCGGCGTCGATGCGCATGCGGTCGATGGCATTCCCGCGCTGGTCGATGCATTGGCGAGGGGCAAGTTCGACCGGGTATTCAACATCCTGCACGGCAACAAGGGCGGTGGCGAAGACGGCGTGCTGCAGGGCCTGCTCGACGCGCTGCAAGTGCCGTACACCGGTTCCGGCGTACTCGGCTGCGCGCTGAGCATGGACAAGATCCGCACCAAGCAGGTGTGGATGAGCGCGGGCCTGCCGACGCCGCGCTTCGAGCGTCTTGCGCCCGGCGCGGATGTGCGCGCCGCCGCATTGCGGCTTGGCCTGCCGGTGTTCGTGAAGCCCTCCAGCGAAGGTTCCAGCGTCGGCGTCGCGCGTGTCGCCGACGAAGCCGGCATCGACGATGCGATTCGCGTCGCACGCCAATACGGCGGCGAAATGCTGATGGAACAGATGATCGTCGGCGACGAGCTGACGGTTCCGGTGCTCGGCGAGGTTGCGCTGCCGTCGATCCGCATCGTGCCCAGGCAGGGCTGGTACGACTACAACGCCAAGTACCTCGCCGACGACACGCAATACCTGTGCCCCGGCCTGGAAGGCGCGGACGAAGGCGCGATCCGCGCGCTTGCGCTGTCCGCGTTCCGCGCCGCCGGATGCAGCGGCTGGGGCCGCGTCGACGTGATGCGCGACCGCGAGGGTGCGCTGACCCTGCTCGAAGTGAACACCGCGCCGGGCATGACCAGCCATTCGCTGGTGCCGAAGTCCGCGCGCACGGTCGGCGTCGAATTCGACGAACTGTGCTGGCGCATCCTCGAACAGACCTTGGAGGCGCGCGCATGAGCGGCCTGCTGCGCGCGCTGGCATGGCTGCTCGCGGTGGCGCTGGTTGCGCTGCCGGTGGTGGCGCTGGTCAACGGCTGGATCGGCGCCGAGCGCTGGCCGCTGAAGACGCTGCGCCTGCAGGGCCATGTCGAGCGCGTGGACCCGACGGCGGTGCGCGCGGCGCTGTTGCCGTACGCGCGCCAGGGCTTCTTCGCGGTGCGCCTCGCCGATGCGCAGGCCGCGGTCGCGGCGGTTCCGTGGGTGGAACGCGCCGAAGTGCACAAGCGCTGGCCGGACGTGCTGGAAGTGCGCGTCGTCGAGCACCGTCCGTTCGCACGCTGGGGCGAGGGCCGCCTGCTGTCGGAGGAAGGCGAGCTGTTCCCGGCCGCGAACGTGAAGCCGCCGCCGAACCTGCCGCTGCTCGATGGCCCTGACGCGCGCGTCGCCGACGTGGTCGCGATGTACAACGAATCGCGCGAACTGTTCGCGCCCACCGGCTTCGCGGTGCGTTCGCTCGAACTCGATGCGCGCGGCAGCTGGTCGCTCACGCTCTCCGGCGGCGCGGAAGTCGAAATCGGCAGCCGCGAGGCGCGCCTGCGCCTGACCCGTTTCGCCGGCCTGCTGCCGCAGCTGCTGTCGCAGAAGCAGCGGCCGCTGGCGCGCGCCGACCTCCGTTACACCAATGGTTTTGCGCTTGCGTGGTCGACGCCATCGTCCGCGCCCGCGCCGGCAACACAGGGAAGCACATGAACCGCAAAGGCGACAAAGCCCTCATCGTCGGACTCGACATCGGCACCTCCAAGGTGGTGGCGCTGGTCGGCGAATACGCCGCCGGCAACCCGATCGAGGTGATCGGCATCGGCACCCACGAATCGCGCGGCTTGAAGCGCGGCGTGGTGGTGGACATCGAATCGACCGTGCAGTCGATCCAGCGCGCGGTGGAGGAAGCCGAGCTGATGGCCGGCTGCGAGATCCGCAGCGTCTATGCGTCGATTTCCGGCAACCACGTGCAGTGCAAGAACTCGCCCGGCATCGTGCCGATCCGCGAGGGCGAAGTGACCTGGGCCGACCTCGACCGCGTGCTGGAGGCGGCGAAGGCGGTCGCGATCCCGGCCGACCAGCGCATCCTGCACGCGATTCCGCGCGAATACGTGCTCGACGATTCGCAGGAAGGCATCCGCAACCCGGTCGGCATGACCGGCGTGCGCCTGGAAGTGCATGCGCACCTCGTGGTCTGCGCGCAATCGGCCGCGGCCAACATCAGCAAGTGCGTGCAGCGCTGCGGCCTGCAGGTCGACGACCTGATCCTCGCGCCGCTTGCGTCGGCGACCGCGGTGCTGACCGGCGACGAACGCGAGCTCGGCGTGGTGCTGGTCGACATCGGCGCCGGCACCACCGACCTCGCGGTGTTCGTGCAGGGCGCGATCTGCCATACCGCTTCGTTGCCGATCGCCGGCGACCACGTCACCAACGACATCGCGCACATGCTGCGTACGCCGACGCCGGAAGCCGAACAGATCAAGGTGCGCTATGCCTGCGCGCTGGCGCAGATGGCCACCGCCGAGGAATCGATCCAGGTGCCGAGCGTGGGCGACCGCCCGCCGCGCCGATTGCCACGGCACGCGCTGGCGCAGGCGGTGCAGGGTCGCTACGAGGAAATCTTCGAAATGGTCCAGGCGGAATTGCGCCGCAGCGGCTTCGAGGAACTGGTGCGCGCCGGCATGGTGCTGACCGGCGGCGCTTCGAAGATGGAAGGCGTGGTCGAACTCGCCGAGGAAATGCTGCAGATGCCGGTGCGGGTGGGCATTCCGCAGCACGTCACCGGCCTGGGCGAAGTGGTCAACAACCCGGTCCACGCCACCGGCGTCGGCCTGCTGCTGATGGGCAGCCAGATCGAGCATCCGCGCCGGCCGATGATCCCGACCGGTCGCGCCGGCGGCATCTTCAACAAGTTGAAGGACTGGTATCGCGGCGAGTTTTGAAGACGCGTTGGTAGTTGGTGGTTCGTAGTTCGTGGCCGCCGACAGTTTTTACCAACGACCAACCACCAACCACGAACTGGCGAAACCGATTCACGCAACACATTACCCAGCAACACATAACAACGGAGGACATGGTCATGGCGCATTTCGAACTGGTGGAAAAGATGGCCCCGAACGCGGTCATCAAGGTGGTCGGCGTGGGCGGCGGCGGCGGCAACGCGGTCGCGCACATGGTCAACAGCAGCGTGGACGGCGTGGAGTTCATCACCGCCAACACCGACGCGC
>Ga0209023_10001411_pt1 | contig 32336 bp, 38 predicted proteins | sample LakOneMetagenome_FD_187468 | JGI IMG/M metagenome (GOLD analysis project Ga0209023, IMG submission 187468) | Freshwater and sediment microbial communities from Lake Erie, Canada (SPAdes) (version 2) | ecosystem: Environmental > Aquatic > Freshwater > Lentic | place: Lake Erie, Canada...
GAACTTGGAATTGACGGTAGGGATTTCGATCGGCGGCGCCCGAAACCATCTCGATGGCGGCGCCGGCGGACGTCTCGGGGCCGCACCCGACGCGCCACCGGGGCCGACGCTGCTGCCGGACCAGTTGCGCGTCGAGCTGAAAGCGGTCCTTGCCGTGTTGCGTGGCAAGTCGCCAGCAGCTTGACCAAATTCAGGAGCATCAAGGACTCCATGCGCTAAACCCGTCCAAAAATCAAATGACTCGCTGCGTCGATTTACGCACCGTTTCCCAAGGAAATGTGTGATGTTTTATAGCAACGATGTAGAATTCAATCGTTACTATTATGCGCATTCGACGCCATGCCCTCGTTCAGTCAAAAACCACCGATTCACGCGACCGTCGTGTTCGCGCAGAACAAGCCCGGCGCCATCCTTAGCATTCCGCCTCTGGGCGCGCCTACGACGTTCGTCATGAGGGCCGGCGGATTCTTTACGGTCGAAGGGCGAGAGCTGGTGATCTCGGACGATCAAGCGCGTGCACGCGTGCTGCAGGCCTTCGAGCATGACACCGCGAGCGTATTCGTGGTCGAGACTGGGCCGTTAGGCTTCCTCGCGGACTACCCGATCGTGAAGGAAAGGCAGTCATGAGCGCGCAGCTGAGCCGGCTTCAGGCATTCCTCGATGGCGCAGGCGAGCTCGAGGTCGTAGCGCCAGCGCCAGCGATCCGCCCAGATTACTTCGGCCGGTTTGCCAAGCTGATGGGCGCTACGATCGTGGCTGCGCACGTTGCGACGGCTGCGGCCGCCGGCCCGGCGCCAGATCCAGAACCAGCAGCTGCAGCGCCGGCTGTCGCACCGGTGCCGGCCGCCCACGATCGCGCCTCGACGCAGGCTACAATCATGTCAGTCAAAAAGATCGCCGCGCGCTACCTTTCCGATGGCCGCTCGCCTCTCAAGCCTGCGATCACGATGTTGAACCCGGAGGAAAATCTCGACGTAGGTCCAACGGCATCGGCACTGCCCGGGGACAAGTGCGTTATCGACGGCGTCCGTTCCGACTACAGCAGGACCGACCTGGGAACGATCGCGGCAACGCCGGAGCAGCGCGCCCAGGTGCTCGTGCACGAAAGCATGCACTGCCGCTTGGGGCCCGCGCTACTGCGCTACGTCGCGGCGAACCCGTCGGCGGCCAGCTTCGCGGTGACGTTCAGCGAGTCCTCTGCCGACGCGATGGCCATCCTTACGACGGCGCGAAAGGATGGCGCGCCGGCCGCGCTGGCGGCCCTCGATCATTGGTACAAGGTCCGCGAGGCGGAGGCAGCGTCGCCAGATTCAGACGGGCTGCACGATTCGCGCGAAACGCTCAAGCGCATCCGCGAGCTGCTGACCTCGGCGCCGGAAAGGCTCAACTCGGATGGCGCGGCGTTCGCCCTCGCGATCACCGAAGGCCTGGCCGGCGCCTCCAAGACCTACGCGACTGCGCTCCCGTCCGATCGCAAGGATTACATCGCTAGCCCAGAGTTCAAGTCCCACATGACCGGCTTTCACCAGGCTGTGGAGGAGATGGCGCGCGGGTATCTCGAAGGGTCCTACGATCTGGGCGCCCCGGAAATCACCCTCAATGACCAGACCCTGTCGCCCGGCGCGCCGCCCACCTCGAGCACCTGGCAGCTGCTTGGGAAGAAGCTGGGCGAGCAGCCATTCACGGCCGCAAGCCTGCGCCAGCAGGCAGAGGCAATAACCGGTTCGATCATCAATGCGGCCAGGGGCTCGACGTCGCAGATGCTGGCTGCGGCAGAGACCACGTCGGCGGCAGCACCAGCAACACGGATTGGCGCGGCCGCCGTGATCGGCCGCCTCAGGTCACACCTGAACTCGATCTATGTCGATCCGGTACCGGACGGCGACGCCCAGGGTCCTGACCTCGACATCCGTTCGACGCCTGGGCCTGCCCAGCCGGCTATGTGACCACCGATCCGCGGTCCGATCGAGCCCTATCCCTGTAGAATCTCACCATTGTGGAATGAACATGCAAGCATCGCCTCTCGACTTCGTCACCATTTCGGTCGGCTCCCCGTCGCCTTTCCCGGCTCTGCCGGCCGACGAGCTCACCGTCATGATGTCGCTCGCCCAATCAAACCCGGTGGTAATCGTCAGCCTGCCTGGCGTTACGGACGAAGATATCGCCAACATCAAGTCGGCGCCTCAGGCCGTGGCGCTCCGCCGGTCTGCGAAGATGCCGGCCGGCGCGCTGCTGCTGGTGCTAAAGGCAAATGAGAAAGAGGTTTGGCCAATCTGCGTCCCTTTCCTGGACGACGAGGCGCTGATGCGCTCCTGGGCGCGAACCCAGACCGATAGCAACATTATCTTGCTCGTGCTGGTCGATGCGGAAACAGGGATAGTCCGCGCCCAGCGCACGATCGGGCTGCCGCCAAGGCTTCTGGGAATGGTTCGTCAGGGGATTCTTCAGGCGGCCCGTATCGATCAGCGCGCTGCGGTAGAGGAGATCGCTGGCCTGAGCGATCATGACATCTGGACGCAGTCGACCTGCTGGCAGGATCAGGGTGACGATGTCTTCACGATGGTCGGGCAGGCGCCTGTCCTGCCCTAAAAGGTGGTTTCGTCACATCGAGGGGGCGTCTGCAGCCTCCTCCTCTGGCGGCGCATCGGCATCAGCGAGTTGCTGGCCTAAGCCGGCCAAGCGCTCCTGGTGCTCGCAGCAGATAGCAAACCGCGCCGCGGCTTCAGCCTCAGCTTTCGCGGCAGCCAGCGTCGTCGGGCAAGTTCCCATCAGTGTGCCGTAGCGGCTTCCCGATTTCCACACCGACTGCAGGTGGCGCTCGCCGTCGTACAACTCCCACTTGCCCCCGTCATCATGAGCGCAGCGGCGCCATTCAAACGCTGTGAAAGGTGCGAACGAGCAGACCTGGGCAGCGATGAATCCGACCATCGCAGGGAGGTCAACAGCGGCCGCGCTCGTAATCTCCACTCGGCCGTCGGCGCCGAAAGTCACGTCTTTTTCCCAATGTGCTGGACCTTTTTCATCTCCGCACGCGCGCACGGATTCGACGGTTGGTCGATACGTCACGTGGCCGTCGACTACGCTGGGACGGTAATTGATGGCGTGGATGAAATAAACCATTTTCTGGCCCGCAGTAGGCTGGGTAGGGCGCAGCGCCAGCAGGGCGTTGCCGTACATGAGGTCCGGATCGACCGACAGCACGTAGCCGGCCGGAACGTGGTCCTGCAGGGCTTCGATCAGCAGTTGTCGCACCAGGTCGGCACGCGCGTTCGAGAGGTACTTGTACTCGGCAGGGGTGATGTTTTGGTCGAACATGGCAGGTCCTGTATAAGAAGAACTTCAGGCTACCCGGATCAGCCACACGTGGTTGCTGTTAATTCCAGCTGAATGTACGACTCGACACTCAAAATACGAACGCCTTTTCCGAGGACCATAGTTTGCAAGCTGGTTGGACTGTCATTTCCGCGTGTTTCTCGTGCAAACAGCCTCTGAACAGGCTCTACTCCTGTCTTGCACTTGACTTTTTGTGGTACAAAAAGTATTTGCTTAGCTGGACTTTATGGCGTACATTAAGGCACATGAGCAAGACATCTGAACAAAAGAAAATGGGGCGCCCCGTACTTCCGGCTGAGCAAAAGCGGACAGGAAGAATCTCGATGCGCACTTATCCCGATGTGGAAGAAAAGGTTCGACGTGTTGGAACCGAGGCGGTCGAAAAGGCTATTCGCGCTATCAAGGAAGCGAAGTAAGGAAAAGCCCGACAGTACCGACGCCGCGCTAGACGCGGCTGAGGCATTGAGAGAATAGCGTGATGCGTCACGCGAAACACGGCGCCGACGAGGTGCACCGATCCGGCCGGAAGCCGACTTGGAAGCAAAATGATCGTCATCAATCGACTTGCATGTAGCAGCGAATTCTCGGCGGCGCTCGATGCCGTCGAGGCGGGCCGGGACGTGCGGCGTGCGAGCTGGCCAGAAGGCATGGTCTTGCGTAAGCAGAATGACCGTATCGAAGTGATTCGTCCTGGCTCCGAGATTGCGCCGCCGTGGCAGGGGCCGTCGACGGACGAGTCGGACGCCTCGGACTGGCATATCGTCCAGATCAGCTAAGGGCGAGGAAAAATGTCAACTACTGATACGCATGCAGTACGCGAGCGCGAGGCTTGGTACAAGCATGGTGTGAATACGATGTCTATATATTCGGGCGCCGGAGTATTAGTTATTACCGGAGCGGCGGGCCTGCTTTCATCCATATTCAACCTCGACGCGAGTTCAGCTTCTATTGCATCATCGTTAATGTGCCTTGTTTGGATTGTTGCGTCAGCCGCAATTGTAATGCTTAAAGCGCGCGAAGCAGCACGTAGTGACCAAGTTAAAGTCGACAGGTACTGAGGAAAAGAATGCGGGTTCTAAAAGTACATAAAGCTGCGATTCGTCGCCCTGGCGCGACCATTAGAATGCTCGAAGCGCTTGCAGGCATACCGTGCGATGAAGCGTCGCGAAGGCTATTCTGGTCGTGTCGCAGCGCCGAAGTACGGGAAAGGTCTCGTACGGACGAAGCAGACCCGGGGTTGGTCTTCGAACGTACCCGGGAGGTCTGCTACAAGCTGATTGAATGGCGTATGTCCATGAACGAGCTTTGCATCATTCTGTGAACGGACAAGAAAATCATGATTGAAGACGCAAGCAAGCACGCTACCGCGTGCATAGCGATGCTCGAAGCCGGGAAGCTGGCGGACGCGTTGGCCTACTGCGCCGCACAGCGCGTCGATCCACCGCAATGCTCGCTGACGGCTGATCGCCGAATGCGCACCGACTTCGCATGAAAGCAATGGACCATCTGTCGGATGAAGCCTGGTTGTTACGTCCGAATAAAAGCTTGAACCGAATAATAAAGTCTTGAACGACCGCAGAGCTACAAATAATAGAACCTTGAACAGAAGTTGCTGGCCGTCTAGTTGCTAACTCTCTCATTACATAGATTTCCAGCCCAGCTCGCTTTCAATTGACAAAGGAGAAATTGTGCCCATAATAGTTCACAAAGTTGTTTTAATAACATCCGGGTCTGGTGTATGAGCCCTTTCGCAACCGAATTTCGGAATTTGCGGATAGCTTGTGGCTTCCGCCAAGCGGAGTTCGCCGCGCGACTGGGTTTCGAACAAAGTTATATCTCGGCCATCGAGCTGGGCACGAAGGGCCCTCCGACGCCTGATTTTGTAAGTCGTTTGGTCGAGCGTCTGGAACTGAGTGATGACTGGAAGGCCCGTCTGTTCAGCGCACTAGACGAGTCGCAGCGCAAGATCGTTCTTCCTAGTGAGGCACCAGAAGAGGTTTATAGGTTGTTCAACGAACTGCGCCGGCAAGTTGGAACTTTGCATCCAGTGCAGGTGGAGCTCATGCAAATAGCTCTGCGCCTCCCAGAGTCGATGTCGCATGATCTACCCGAGGTTTCGTCGCTTCCACGACGGCGGAGAAGCGAACCCAACAAGAAGGCCGAGGTCAAAGTGTAAGGGTGCGTTGCTATGTACGTTGTGTAGCAAGGGTATCGGCGGTCGTACATGCCAGCCTTTCCGCAACCTAGCAACTGCAGTACGTAGTACCGTTTATTGCTGTTAAAGGAAATATTTACGCCTAAGCTTTGACCTACGACCGGGCCATACCAATTTTCTGGTAGGCAACCCTGTCCGGACACAACCACTAAGGGAAGCGGAATTGATGTTGCGAAGTGCCCTGGACGAACCGCCTGTGCTCCAGCTGGATAGTAACCAGTCTGACATCGTTCTCCCGACGGAGCCGCGCCCAAAGCTACGGCGATCAGGTGTAATGACGCACAAGAAAATGTGCGAATTGATTCAACAGGGGCGGGGCATGGGCCACGGCCGTTCCTATTTGCCGTGGCTGATGTTGCGGCGAAAGAATCCTTCTCCCAACTCCAATCAAGCGGCTTCTTGGATGCCGCCGCTTCAACGCACTGCACACTATTTCTCTCGCGGCGAATACCACACCGCGCTCTTGCTGCTCTGGCTAGGCGTCAAAGACCTACGCGAGCAATTTCCTATTTGGCCCATCCCTCATCCCCATCCACTGGAGGGCATGCCAGGAATGCCGCACGCTCAAGCGCGATGGTCGCGCGGCTTGCTCACGCTCGCTCGCGAGGCTGGGATCGAGCATGGGTTCGAGTTCGGAACCCGGCTGCCGTACGTGGCGCCCCTTGATTTACTGGCAACCGTGCCGTTGCCTAAGGGGACCGTGCTAGCAATATTTTCATCCAAACCTATCAAGGAGCCGAACACAGATGTTAGGTTTCGCACTCTCGAGCGACTAGAGCTTGAGCGCCGGTATTCGATGGATATCGGCGCTAGGTATTTTGTTTCGAGTTCAGCCCTTATTCCGTTGTCAATCGCAGGACGGCTAGAATCGTGGCTGGACGCCTCCACACTCGACTGCGCACCTCATCTGATCCAACTGCGGCAGCAGTTCGTAGATTACTTCAACCAGGACCTTGAACGCTCGCTCAATGAAACAGTTCAGGCAGTCGCAAAACTGCTATCGATCGAGCTGGAAGATGCGTGGCTATTGTTTCGTCACTGCGCATGGACACAGGCCGTAGACATTGATCCGTCTGCTCCGATCCTTACCTCACGCCCGCCGCAACCAGGTGGCCGGGCTTGGCGTGATTCATTGCGTCGCACCCTTTTTGGGGAGACGTGGTCGTGACGGACGAAATTATTGTAGTTGGCGACGTGATCATGGGCGTCCCCGAGGACAACCCTCTTGCTGGATTACACCGGGTCTTGGAGCTTATCCCTCGCTTGGATCGAGCAACGTTGATCCCAATTCCTTCGGTGCGTAAGCTCCCTGGGAGAAAGCAGGCCAACTATTACGCAAAGGGCTTCTTTTCATTCAGGCTTTCCCAGCTGCAGTCCTTGCTTGACACCAAGGTAATCAAGAAAACTGTCCTGCAACTCCCGGGACACTGGCATTTAAGTGATGCCGATCTGAGAGACGGTTTAAAAACTCGGAAGCAACTTTGATGTCCAAACGGTCCTCTTCGACAGGAGCACGCCATGTGGACAGCAGAGCAACGGGCACGGCATAAGGTCAGGGTTCTCAAGGAGCGCAAGGGTTATCCAACTGATGTCAGTGATCAGGAATGGAAGCTCATCGAGCCGTTACTGCGGGGTGCGGCCCGAACGGGGCGCCTTCGCAGAACAGAGCTTCGGCAGGTGATCAATGCGCTTCGCTATCTGGTCCGTTCGGGCTGCGAATGGCGCATGCCACCGAACGACTTTCCTCCAGATCAAACGGTGTACTACTGGTTCCGCCGCCTGGTACGACGCTTCTTGTTCCGTACAATCCACGATCTGGCACTGATGCTTGACCGGATGTGCGGGCAGCGTGAAGTGGTTCCCTCGGCCGGCATCGTCGACAGCCAGTCCGTCAAGGCGCGAGGTGCACGTGAGCGCGGTTACGACGCACATAAGAAAATCAGCGGCCGTAAGCGTCACATTGCAGTTGATACCGATGGGCGACTGCTGGCGGTCAACCTGACGCCTGCCGACATCGCCGGCTCGACAGGCGCGCAGTTGGTACTTGATGCATTGGTCAAGCGCTGGCCGTGGGTCAAACACCTATTTGGCGATGCCGCTTAGAGACGGTTTAAAAACTCCGAAGCAACTATGATGTCCAAACGGTTCACTCTTGCAGGAGTACGCCATGTGGACAGCAGAGCAGCGTGCGCGACATAAAGCTTCCAGGCCAAAGGAACGACGAGGCTACCCGACCGATATCAGCGACAAGGAGTGGAGGCTTGTCGAGCCGCTGCTGCCAGGCGCAGCGCGTACCGGACGTCCTCGAAAGACAGCGCTTCGCGAGGTGATCAATGCGCTGCGTTACCTGGTTCGATCGGGCTGCGAATGGCGCATGCTGCCCAATGATTTCCCTCCCTACCAAACCGTGTACTACTGGTTCCGTCGCCTGATGCGGCGCTTCCTGTTCCGAACGATCCACGACCTGGCTCTGATGCTTGACCGGATGTGCGAGCAGCGTGAAGTCGTCCCTTCGGCCGGCATCGTCGATAGCCAGTCGGTGAAAGCACCGGGTGCACGTGAGCGCGGCTATGACGCCCACAAGAAGATCAGTGGGCGCAAGCGTCACATCACCGTCGACACCGATGGGCGACTGCTGGCGGTGAACCTGACGCCCGCCGACATCGCAGATTCGACCGGCGCCCAACTGGTGCTTGATGCCTTGGTCAAGCGCTGGCCCTGGGTGAAGCATTTGTTTGGCGACGCGGCCTATGATCGCCGTACCTTGCTGGACAAAGCGGCTTATCTCGACTTCACCGTCGAAGTTGTGCGTGGCTTGCAGGGCCAAGACGGGTTTCAGGTGCAACCGCGGCGCTGGGTCGTCGAGCGCACGTTTGCATGGCTGATGCGCTATCGCCGTCTTGTCCGCGATTATGAGCAGCGCCTCGACGTATCCCAAGCGATGATTTACATCGCACTCGGCTCATCACTACTGCACAGGATGCGTTTCCGGTGAGTTTTTAAACCGTCTCTTACGACCGACGCAGTTAATGGACAAAGCAGCATATCTTGACTTTACTGTCGAAGTTGTGCGCGGATTGCAAGGGCCAGAACGGCTTTCAAGTGCAACCGCAGCGCTGGGTCGTCGAACGCACGTTTACATGGTTGATGCGCTATCGCCGCTTGGTCCGGGATTACGAGCAGCGGCCCGACGTATCGGAAGCGATGATTTACATCGCGCTTGGCTCAACGTTACTGCACCGGATGGGTTTCCAGTGAGTTTCTAAACCGTCTCTGAGGAAGCTTTCGCCCCCTAAAGATGACCCGAAGATCCCATTAGAAGATCGTCATCGCTCTCCACTTGAAGTCAGGCGTAATTTCAAGATGAAGTTGATCGATCCTATTATCGAGACGACCCAAAATTCGGGAAGACGCCCACCTGATCTCACGTGTCTCGATGCAATGGTGCGGGACCGTGCGCGAGAGGCTGGGGTAAGCCCTGGGCAGGTATTTGACGCGCTACACCGATATTACGCTTTCGGATGTATAAGAAATGCACTCCTCCCTAATTTCACGGGTCAGTCGGGAGCGCCTGGCGTACCACGTCGAGCAAAGAATAATGTGAAGCTTGGCCGTAAGAATGCGGCTGTGAAAGCTGGACACCCCGAACTCGCGGGCCTTCTCTTAACTGATGCAGATATCCAGAATATTCAGGACGGCTTCAGCATGTTCGTGCGGGGAGGAACTACAGTTCCCCAAGCGTTTCTTGCAATGAGCGCTACCTTCTACAGTACCGGTTACACGCTGAAGCATGGCCATTTGGTCCCGGATTTGCTCGACTCCCATCTGAGACCAACTCCGATCGAGTGTAAGCGTGGCGTCAGCACCGTCTTGACTTCCAAATGTGATTCGCGAAGCTCAGAGGTCAATAACCTTGCGCAGTAATCCGGGCGAGACCCGCCACTGCTCGCCGTCGCAGAGCAGTGAACAGGTTTTGGTATTCAGGCGGGTGATGGTGCCGATCCGCTCGCGCAAGTGTTTGTCCGTGAAGCTGACAGTGTCCCCGAGCTTAAAATCGGTCACGTCCGCGCGCTGTGGCCGGACTGGGGGCGCGGGTTCGGGGTGCTGCGCCGGATCGGCGACGATGGCCGCGTAAGGAAGCTTCCAGTGCGTACGCGTAAGGTCGTCCTGCACGGTTGCCGTGGTCGGCTGCAGTTGAAGTATCCGGCCTGGAGCGAGGGTGCCACGGCGGTGGTCGAAGTACATGATTTGCGCTCCGAGGTGCAAATGGCGTCGGACTTCCAGAATACGGTGCGGGTCGTCGAGCATCCGGCCAATGGCCAGGCTCAGCTCGTAAAGGTCCAGGCTGGGGGCGTTGCGCAAGGCGTCGAGTAGGCGGCTATCCATGCCGCCAGTTTAGCGCAACCGCCGGGGTCTCAGATCGCCAACCGACCCAGTTGATCAGCCGCGTTCCATGGCAGCAAATCGACCACGCGATTGCTGGGGTAATCAGCAATGACGGTCAGCACATGGCGCAAATAGGCCTGCGGATCGATGCCGTTGAGTTTGGCGCTAATGATCAGCGAGTACATGGCGGCGGCGCGCTCGCCGCCACTGTCCGCGCCCAGGAACATGAAATTCTTGCGTCCGAGGGCGACGCCGCGCAGGGCGTTCTCGGCGATATTGTTGTCGATTTCGGCCAGGCCGTCGTCGCAGTAATACACGAGCGCCCGCCACTGGTTGAGCATGTAGTTGATGGCCTTGGTCGTGTCTGACTGGGTCGACAGCGTGAGCAGACGGTTGCGCAGCCACTGCTCGAAGTCATCGAGCAGCGGGCGGGCTCGTTCTTGCCTGACGCGTCTTCGCTCGGCTGGCGTCTGGCCCCGGATCTGCTCTTCGATCGCATACAGCTCGCCGATCCGGCGCAGCGCTTCGGTCGTCGTGGCGGTCGTCTTGCGCACATGCAGATCGTGGATCTTGCGGCGCGCGTGGGCCATGCAAGCCGCTTCACGCACGCTCCCATCCTCGTAGACCTGGTTGTAGCCCGCGTAGGCATCTGCCTGGAGCACGCCGCTGAAGTTGGCCAAGTGCCCTTGTGGATGCTGGCCCTGGCGGTTCGGTGTGTAGGCGAACCAGGCCGCCGGGGCTGCTGTGGAGCCGGAACGGCGGTCGTCGCGCACATAGACCCACAGGCGCCCTGTCCTGGTCTGGCCATTGCCCGGCGATAGCACGGGCATGGGCGTGTCGTCGGAGTGGATTTTCCCCGGCTGGAGAACGTAAGATCGCAAGGCCGCGACCAAAGGCTGCATGAGCGTGCCGCATGCCCCGACCCAGCGCGCCATCGTCGAGCGGTCCAATTCCACGCCATGCCGTGCATAGATGGCCGACTGGCGATACAACGGCTGGTGGTCGGCGAACTTCGCCACCAGGATCTGGGCCAGCAGGCCGGGGCCGGCGATGCCGCGTTCGATCGGGCGGCTCGGCGCGGCGGCTTGCGTGATGTGGTCGCAGCCGGCGCAAGCCTTCTTGCGCCGGATGTAGCGGATCACCTTGAAGGCGCTGTCGATGATTTCCAGCTGCTCGGAGACGTCCTCGCCCAGCAGCTTGAGTTCGCCGCCGCACTGCGCGCAGGCCTGCTCCGCAGGCTCGAGTACGCGCTCCTCGCGCGCCAGATGCTCTGGCAGCGGATGTCGCTCGGATTTGCGGCGCGGCGCTGCAGGGGCATCCTGTTGCTCGCTCGCGCCTTCCTCGGCAACCAGGTCCTCGAGCCGGGATTCTAGTTGCTCGATCTTGCGGTCCAGCTTTTCGGACTTGCGTCCGAACTGCATGCGCTTGAGTTTGGCCAGTTGCAGCTTGAGCTGCTCGATCTCCAGGCCGCGCACGCTCAGCGCCTGCTCCAGCGTCGACACCGTCGTGCGCAACTGTTCCACCTCGCCGTCGCGTGCCAGCAGCAAGGCCTTGAGCACCTCGATATCGTCGGGCAGGGAGTCGATGGAAATTGGCATGCGCGGAGTTTACGCGTAGCCGGCGACGTTTACAACACCGACATCGGTGGCCAGCTGCGCTTGGGTTGCTTCCAGTCGATCCCTTCGAGCAGCATCGACAGCTGGGCCTGCGTCAGGTGAACCTTGCCGTCGCTGGCCTGGGACCAGATGAAGTGACCGCGCTCCAGCCGCTTGGCGAACATGCACAGGCCGTCGCCGCTGGACCAGAGCAGCTTGACGACATTGCCGCGTCGGCCGCGAAACACGAACACGTTGCCACTGAACGGATCGTCGGCCAGCACCGACTCCACCTTGGCGGCCAGCCCATTGAAGCCACAACGCATGTCCGTGAAGCCGGCCGCGATCCAGATGCGTGTGCCCGCCGGCAGGCCCATCATGCGCGCAGGCCCTGGATGACCGTCCGCAGTACGTTGGCGTCGACATCACCCCGCACGCGCACGACGGCGCCGCCAATCGTGATCTCGATGGTGCCGTCGCAGATTTTTGGTGGCGATGCCTCGACCGCCACCAGCCCAGCCTCGTCTTTCTCCGTTGCCTTCATTTCGGCTGGCAAGAACACCGGCCCGGCATCAGCCTCAAACAGTCCGGCACGGTACTGACGACGCCACTTGAAGAGCATGTTCGCATTGATCTCATGCTCCATCGCCAGCTTCGATACCGACACGTTCGGCTCACAGGCCGCGACGGCCAGGCGCCGTTTGAAGTCCGTTGAATAGTTCGGGCGCCCTTTGCGCGTCCCAAGTTTGATCGCTGTGTCCATTGTGCTTCCCATCAAAAAATAGTGGGAACCACTCTGGCGTCTCCTATGGCTTACGTCCAGACGGTGCTGGCGTCACGCTTACGATCGAGTTTGCGTACCACGGCCCGAAAGGCGGTAACGGCACAGGCGCGGCTCGCAGACTGATGGGAGAGGGAGAGTGGGCTCGCAACTATAGACCACTTTTTGGATCTGTACGTGACGGTATTCCTACGATAGGCCAAGTAGGATCCCTGGATGCTTCTCCAGTAGACGTCAATTTTGTATCGTGTAGCGATCCCCTGCAACCAATCGGCGTTGGTCGCGGTCTGTTCGTGCGTGATGCTTGGTCAGGACTGTACCTGGGATGGCATGTCAGTTCGGGTGGTCTTGGCACCGATGACGCTAAACTCGCCATTCTGAGGGCCGCAACCGACAAGTCCTCAATTCTCAAACGTTATAACCTAGACCTGCCGCCAGAAGACTTTCCGTCCCTTTTCTTCACCAAGTATCTCTCCGATAACGGTGAGCTACGGAGTTGCGATGGCATTAGTTCGATTGGGGATGAGCTTAAATCACGAATCGAGTTTGTGGCCAGTGGTCGAGCAGATCGTAATAGTCCGTCAGAATCAGGCCACCACTCCCGCCATCGTTTATTTGACCATCACCTTCCAGGAACTAACAAGGGGCGGCAAGCAAAGCGAGGCGAGCCACTTCCCATTACCAACGCGCTCCTCAACAGGTTCGGTTATACACGCCTCCTCTTGCTCTGGATTCACTGGGCAAACACGAAACAAGAGCTGCCACTGCACATGATTCCGACGGAGATGCAACGGGAATTTGCTGCGGAGGGCAAGCCCGTAGACCGGACAAGAATTGGCATCTTTCGCTGGGCAAAGGCAAACGGGTACGTTTCCGGAAAACCCGTCGACCCCACTTACCTACGAGCCCATCTACTTCCGAAGTTCAAGGCAAGCGTGTCACGTACGGGCCTGATACTGCACCGTCCGAACACAGGTAATGCGGTCGAGCTATTGCACGGGGCGCGCTTCAATCACGAGTACTTGGCGCTCGCCGGGATTATTCGCGAATGCATTGCAAGAGGTACCAAGCACATTGAGGTCCGTGCCGACCCGGACGATCTCACCCATGTACTTCTGCTCGACAAGCATGGCGTGCATGTTATCCCCAATATAAAAGATGACTTCATCATGGTTCACGAGGGCGGCATCGCCGATCTCTGCGCAATCAACGACTCAGAAAAGGTGCATAGCGTTATAGGTGCTTCGGGCCGAGATCAGGATGGGGTTGATCAGCAGGCGTTCCGCCAAGAGGCCACAGCTGACGCGAAGGCACATCTAAAGCTCGTGCAGAAATCGTCGAATAGAGAAGCACAACCAGATCGGAAGCGGTCTGGCGTGCGCAAGGCTCAGGCAGCCGAAAAGCGAGCGTTGCTTGATGATGAAATCCGGCGCGCCTCGGAACAAACACAGATTTCATCGCAATATGTCGAGCCTTTGCCCGCGTCAGTTACTCCTGATGTGAATGAACCGCCCAAAATTGTAGAGCGAGCCGACACTGCGGCCGCACATGGTAGTGCTAATCGACTCGTCGATCTCAGAATAGCCCGTTTATCCAAGTTCAACAGCGAAAGGAAGTTTTGATGAGAGCGCATGAAGATCCATTTCAATCGACGCTTGGTAATCCCTTCCTTGAGGAAATTGAGCAATATTTATCAACGAATGACCTCGAAGAGAGGTTGTCGAATTGGCCGCTCGCCAGATTAGACGTCGCTAATCTGGATATGCAATCGCGACACGATCTTCTCGATCGTATGCAAGAACAGATGTTCGAGCCCACGCTTACCGCCCTCGACACTACAACCCGGCTGTTTCGAATGATCCGACGCGGATATATAGGGCGAAATCCGATACAAGTCACAAACCGCGCGCACGGAATGGCAATTGCTCGCTTCGCAGGAAAGGACTTGAGAGATTTGCCATGGTTTCCTGTTTCTGCCAAAGGAATGCGAATAAGTGGTATTACGGGACTCGGGAAGACGTATGAACTTCTACGCGCCCTGAAGCTACTGCCCCAATCGATTCAGCATGGTCACTCTCAGGCAGCCGATTGGAATCACATGACTCAGGTAACGTGGCTTTATGTCGCCATGAGCCACGATGGCTCCCTTGGTGGCCTGCTTCTCCAGATCCTCGTTGCATTAGATAGTGCGATCGGAACCGATTACTCTCGTGAGCGCAGTCTCACGAATCTCAGTAACGAAAAGCTTGCCGTCCATGTCGGCATTATTTTGCACAATCATGGCGTGGGTGTGCTGGTCATTGACGAGATACAGGGCCGCAACTTCTCGGGCGGGGCCCGTGGCGGCTTGGCTGCGACCTTCTTCCTGAGGCTTTTAAACTTTGGTATCCCACTGGTCCTGATGGGAAATCCATTTGGTATGGATGCGTTAGATACTTTTTCTCAAGATATGCGCCGCGTTGGATCTGGCGGAAGTATTGAACTGCATCCGATGGAAGTTAATGATTACGACTTCACGGATGTACTCGCACCTGCCATGTGGCGTTACAACGTTATGCCGCAACGCTCACTGATCGACGACAAGGACGGCACTATATTGTTCAACTATTGTGGCGGCATCCGCGACTACGCAGCAAGGATTTGTGTTTCGGCCCAACGATTGGCGCTTGACCAAGGGGATCAATTCATCACCGAAGAACACTTAAAGGAAGCGTTCATGGGACCAGATTTTAGTACTAAGGAGCGAAGTCTCATTGCAGGGTTCCGTGATAAAAATCCGCTCCCGTTGCAGCAGTTTGACGACGTCCCATGGGAGAACTATGCAGTTCGGTGGGGATTGTTCAGGACGCCCGAAGGCGCTGCCGAATTAGGAAGTTCTAGAGCAGATGAGCAGCTCAAGTCGAAAAGTGATGGAGCCCTATCAGCCAAGCCTCGCAAACCGGTAGCGCAGCAAGCGAAAAAGACCGCACAGCGCAACCGTACCCGAAAGGCCAACCAAGAAATACAAAGAGCGACAGAGCGGGCGACTCTTGATTCTGAAGACATGCGCAACGAAGGTCTGCAGGAATATCTGATTAGCGGTCTGGAGCAGTTAAAACAACGGGGTCCCCAAACGCTCTAAAAACTGAAAGGAGTTCCTGGATGCTCGCGAAGCACAACAAGTTATCTACCACAACCGTTCCTTTCTTTCCTGCTGGGCTACCCGATGAAACAATCGGTTCCCGGGTCAGCCGCTATCACATCCGCAGAGGTCGCCCGACAGCTGCGGTCACCTTTCGGCAACTATTCGATCGTCCGCCGTTTAGTCTGACTACACTGCTCCCACCTCACCTCGAAACGCTGGCAGCGCGGCTACCTGGCTCCCAAGCACAAAACTTGACTCGTTTACGGGCTGAAAGCACACTGCTGCCCCTGTACCAACGGTTCTTAGGTTCCACATTGGAGCCAAAAAAATCAAAACAAAAAAAAGGCAGGCATGTCGCGCCAGCCAGGCGCATAAACGGTGACAGCAGGCAGACCCATATTTGTCGACAATGTCTGGTCGACGACGAACGTGACCACGGCTTCCCTTATATTCATCGGGCGCATCAGATCCCAGGAGTGACGGCATGTTGGAAACATGTGGTCACTCTAATCGATCGCTGTCCGTCATGCCGCCAACCGTTCGCGCAACCAACGCAATTCGTTTTATCAGCATGGCTTGGATGCGAGTGTGGCCATTTGCTGTCTAATCAAATCGGATTGAAGGAGAGAGAACCGTCTGAAATTGAGGTGGACTTTGCAAGATTTACTCGCGAATTGTTAGAAGGCGAACCAGTCAGATTGAGCCCAAGGGAGCTAGTCCGCATGTACAGAAGGCGTGCTGCAGAAATTGGCTTCGGCTGGGGACGTGAGAAGATCAAGAGAAAGGCACTTTTTGAGACTATCGAGACTTTCTTCGGCAGTACGCTTCTTTCAACCATCGACACGGCGTACCGTTTGCGCCGTGTCACAGGTTGGCTTAAGGTGCTGGAGAATTCTTCTTATGATGAGGTGCCTCTTCACCGCCATCTATTGTTTGCTTATTTTCTGTTTCGGGATTCAGCGCTTTTTTTGCGCTGCTCGCAAGAGCTAGCTGCGAGGATAACAAGTGATCATGCCTCCCGTGCTTCCGATCCCGGTCAAAGCAACAAGCCCAAGTTAAGGGAAGATCCAGAAACGTTGTTGAGGCAGATGATCGCAGCCGCTCAGAGATATGGCTACGAAAGTGAGCAGTTGTGGAAATTTTTTAGTGGTGGTATGAAGAGATTGGTAAAAGTTTTGCCAAATGCATGCGAATTGATCGACAAGCGTTTGCGTGCCGCAGCAGCCAGAAAAGCGCGTCGTTCTGGAAGAGGTCCCGAAATGAAGGAGCGCGACCGGCAATCTGATATTGAATGGGCTAAGGCTATCAACGAAAGCGCGATGAGAATTTACGCCAGTGACAAACGGCCATATCGTGTGACGATGAACAGGTTGATTGAAGCAGCGGAGTTTCGTCCAAAGGGTATTCGGCTACCGTCGCAGGAAAGATTCCCTTTGGCACGTTCAGCAGCCGAAAAGAATGCAGAGAGTGTTTGGCACTTTTTCGCGCGTCGAATGCTCTGGACATTACAGTCGCTGCACGAACCAGATATCTCGTTCTCGGCTATTAGGATACGGTCTGGTCTAGAATTGCATAAAGGCAACGCAGTTCTCCAGTATTTTTCGGACGTGCCGAGATGCGGTGGCGTTTCAGCGAAGGAAATTAATGCCGTTCTAGAAAGCCGAGAGATAGGGTACGACTGGGCCGGACCCTGTCCCGATAGAGCGTTCTACCGAGCCGGGAGAGCGTATCAGCGTGTGAGGCCCTCGCACCAGCCATGTAGTACGCCGGGAAAAGTTGAGCCACCGCAACATATTGGTCAGCACGTCAATTAGCGCCTCAGGGGTCGTTTCTCGCGTGGAAGCGGATGCGGATGCGGTAAGACTTAAACTGGTTGCGCAGAAAAAAATTATTGAAATACAGGACCCCATCAATTTCTCCGAAATAACTTGCCACGCATCGCACTCGTCTGAGCGGAGCAGTGTAGCGGGACCAAGCTTATGCTTCTGTTGAGAGTGCTCAACAAAAGCAGTCTTTGCAAAATGCTGGGCATCAAAACTGCTCGGATAAAAAGCGGCGATCATCTAGGGCTAATTTCAATAAGTCCTGCTCTGGTTAGGAAATGCACCAGTAGCTAAAGAGTTCGCGATGCAAATCACCTATCTGCCGATTTTGAGGAGTGACGAGACGCTCTACAGCATTGCTGCAAGAATACGGTTCGGGAACGTCGCACGGGATGATCGTGATGCCTGCCGAAGCTTGTTCGGCCCATCATCAAGCATTCGATTAGCGGAATATCCGGCCAATCTTGTTCGCTTTAGCCTGGCAACACGCGGGAATTTTGGTGATGCACAAAAAGTCTTAACGGAAATGACTTTGTTTGGGTTCTTCGATAATGTTGGTGGATCACCTGGGCGCGCTGCAAAGTGGCGTCGCCCTGTAGAAACCGCTGGATATGGCTTAGCAACATTATCGAATGGTCACATCAACACTTGGCGCGCTTGCTCGCAGTGCGTCGATTTGGACCTCTCGATGTACGGAGGGTCGTACTGGCGCCGATCCCATCAACTTCCTGGGGCATTTTTTTGTCTGGACCATCACGTACCGCTTTGGTTTTCTGTCGCGAATGACCGTCACATTCGGTTTTCACTCCCCGACCAAACGACGCTCACTTTGGCTTGTCGGTCCCCCGGTCTGGCGCAGTATGATGATGTGCTGATTCGCTTGAGCAGATTGGTAAAGGAAACATTATTTTGCCCTGCTGATGAAACGACATTGCGTTTTTCTCATGCTGCAATTTTCAGAGCGCTCGAGAACCGCAACCTGCTGACCGCCGAAGGCGACATCTACACTGAACGATTCGCCGTCGAGTTTTCTCACGAATATAGTTTCTTGCGTGGTCACTTAGATTTTCGTAATGCGTTATCATCTGAGGGTATCAGAATTCTTTGCCGGAGCGTGCGGCGCACAGTGTCGTGGCGGCGGCCGCTGCACAACTTATTGCTTATTGATTGGCTGTTCGGATCTTGGCATGCGTTCCGAGAACAGTGCATTTGGCAATCAATGATGGATAGTCCAAATTTGTATAAAGCTGAGAAAAAGGTGACGCGTCCTTCTGACGAAAAATGGTCGCACCGGGACACATGCATCGCTTTTCTGAATACTAGCCAGTCGCCGCGCCGCAGTGAATTCTTTCTCGCTGCTCGGAGGTCATTTCAGTGGTTGTTGCGTAACGATGCCAAGTGGTTTGACCTAAATTTTCCGGACGCCAGATTTAGAGCTTTGCAAGACGAGCTGTTTTGACGAGTATGAGATGGATTTCGGTTATCCCCTCAGATATCAATTTTTCTGGTCGTTATTGGAATTGGACCGGTGGGGCTCATCGAATCGGGCCTGGATGCTAATTAGGCAGGCTCTAAAACTAAGTGCAACACTGCTTCCTGTAGAGTGCTGCCATGGCCAAGCACTTCTCCCCGAAGACCTTTGGTCTCCCTTATAGAAACTCATCTTCCGGCCTACCATCGATCGCCGAAGGTCGGCCGACCGCGCATCAAGGTCATGCGGCTCTAAGGGGAATTCTGTTTGTCCTTAGAACCGGAATACCTTGGGAGTACCTGTCTCGTGAGCTTGGCTGCGGCAGCGGCATGACGTGCTGGCGTCGGGCAGTCTCAAGGCTCGCAGCGTTCCCGATTGCGTAGGCAACCCTGGACGCGGCTTCGTTGGGCTTTTCAGCGGCATTAGCGAGTTCACCGCCTCAGCCGGCGCCGACATGCAGGCACACGGTCACGCCCTGCGGCAGAGATAGGGGGCTGATCATACAACGTGCGCCGATCGGTCCGAGTCCGGTAGCCGCACGCCGGAGGATGGCCATGGCGACGTCATTGTTCAGGATATTCGGGAGGTTCATACACTATCAGTGATTCGACAGGCAAGGCATTGCAGTCACAAAAATGCGCTGCGCCTGTGCCCGGTGACAACGCCGCAAACAAATCTTGGGGAGCGTTATAATGGCTGCAGAAATACCAACACCCCGATGAGATACTCTCGACGAACCCGTTTTGTGGCCGCATTGGCGGCGCTGTTCGGCCTGCTGTTCATGCAGCTGGCCATGGCTGCGTATGCGTGTCCGAAACTGTCGCCGGTCCAGCAGCAGTCGACCATGCTGGACGCATCGGGCCAGCCGATGAAGGACTGCCCTGAGCTCGATAAGCAAAACCCGAGCCTGTGCCAGGCAGGCAGCCACCAGGCGCCACAGTCGGCCGACACATCGAGTCCTCCTTCCATCCAGCCCTTTGTCCCAACTGGGCTGATTGTCCACGTCGTGACGGCCGACGAACTGATCCCGCCCGGCTTCACGCTCCCCGCCGCATTCCTGTACGCGTCGAGCACGGCGCCGCCTATCGCCATTCGTAACTGCTGCTTCCGCCTGTAGCCATCCAGATTGCCTGATCCTGTTGCCGCTTCGTTATGCACGAGGCGGTGCCGTTCATTGCACTCTGGAGTTTTACCATGCAGGTTCGTTCCTTTTTCAAGCGGGGCGGCGTTCGTTCATACGATGCGCCCCTTCATTCACTCACGCTCGCAATGCTGGTTGCATTGCTCGTTGTTGGGCAGGATGCCCTGGCGGCGCCTCCTGGCCTGTCGCTGGCCGAGGCACAGCAGCGCGCGCTCGCGCGCTCGCGCCAGTTGCCCGCGCAGGATGCGGCGGTCGCCGCGGCCCGCGAAATGGCGGTCGCTGCCGGCCAGCGGCCGGACCCGGTGCTCAAGGCCGGGGTCGATAACTTGCCGGTAAGCGGCCCCGACCGCTATCACATCGGCAGCGATTTCATGACGATGCGCCGGATTGGCGTCATGCAGGAACTGACACGCGCCGACAAGCGGCACCTGCGCGCTGCGCAGTACGAGCGCGCCGCGGACAAGGCGGCGGCGCAGAAAACCCTGGTGACGGCCAACATCGAGCGCGACACTGCACTGGCCTGGCTGGACCTGTACTACGTATCCAGAATGGCGTCGGTGGCCCAGGACGAAGTCAGCCAGGCCGCGCTGGAACTGCAGGCGGCCGAGGGGGCCTACCGGGGCGGGAAGGGGGGCCAGGCCGACGTCTTCGCCGCCCGCAGCGCGATCGCTGCGGCCCAGGACCGGGCGAGCGAAGCCGCGCGCAGGGTCAAGTCTGCGCAAACCATGCTGGCACGTTGGGTGGGCGCGGATACCGATATCGCGTTAACGGCGGCTCCCGACATCGACCACGTGAGGCTCGATCCCGCCACCCTCGATACCGCGCTGGCCCACCATCCGGAGGTCACCGTGCTCGATCGCCAGGAGGACATCGCCCGTACCGATGTCCTGCTGGCCCGGGCGAACCGCAAGGCCGACTGGAGCGTTGAGGTGGCCTTCCAACAGCGTGGCCAGCCCTATTCGAACATGGTGTCAGTCGGGGTGTCGGTTCCGCTGCAGTGGGACCGCAAGAACCGGCAGGACCGCGAGTTGGCCGCCAAGCTGGCGTTGGCCGACCAGGCCAAGGACGAGCGCGAAGAGATGCTGCGCGCGCACGTCGCCGAAACGCGGGTCATGCTGGACGAATGGCAGAACGGACGCGATCGTCTGGCGCGCTACGGGGATTCGCTCGTACCGCTTGCGAGCAGCAGGAGCGCGGCGGTACTGGCGGCTTACCGTGGCGGCAAGGCTACGCTGGCCGACACGCTGGCGGCGCGCCGTAACGAACTGGACGTCAAGCTGCAGGCGCTGCAGCTCGAGGCTGACACCGCGAAGCTGTGGGCGCAGCTGAATTTCCTTTACCCGACAGATATGGCGATGCTGCCGCCGGTGCCGCAGGAGGGCAAACAATGAACCGTCGTCTCATCCTTGGTGCGGCCGGCGCATTCATTCTTGCGGGTGCTTTCGGCTACGGCGCTTATCGCCTCGGTATCAGCGAGGGGAGCCGAAAAGTGACCACCGCCGCCCAGGCTGCGCCGGACGCCGGCTCGTCCGCTGCGAACAAGACCGACAAGACAGGTAAGCGGGTCCTGTACTGGCACGACCCGATGGTCCCGGGCCAGAAATTCGACAAGCCGGGCAAGTCACCGTTCATGGACATGGAGCTGGTGCCGGTCTACGCCGACGACGCGTTGGTCGAGGGAGCGGTGAGCGTGAGTCCTGGCGTGCAGCAGAGCCTGGGCGTCCGGATCGTCGAGGTGAAAAAAGGGAGCGTGGCCGGTGGCCTGCAGGCAGTAGGCAACGTCGCGTTCAACGAACGCGATGTCGCGCTGGTACAGGCGCGCAGTAATGGCTATGTCGAGCGGCTCTACGCGCGCGCGCCGCTCGATGCAGTACGCAAGGGTCAGCCGCTGCTGCAGTTGTACGTCCCCGACTGGGTCGCCGCGCAGGAGGAATACCTCGCTGTCAAGCGCATGCCAGCCAGCGCGAACACCGAGGGCTTGGAGGGCGCGTCCTTGCAGCGCATGCGGCTGGCAGGCATGACGGATGAACAGGTCCGGCAGGTGGCGGCACGGGGCAGCGTCAGTCCCCGCATCACGCTCACCGCCCCGGTCGGTGGCGTGATCACCGACCTTGCCGCGCGCGAAGGGATGACGGTGGCGGCAGGTGCGCCACTGTTCCGGATCAGCGGTCTGCGTACCGTCTGGGTCAACGCCGAGGTGCCCGAGGCCGCCGCGGCACAGGTCCGGCCGGGCGTGGCAGTGCAGGCATCGACTCCAGCGTTCCCCGGCACGACGTTCAGCGGGAAGGTCGAGTCATTGCTGCCGGATGTGAACGCGGCAACGCGCACCCTGAAGGCCAGGGTCGAGCTGGCAAACCCGGGCGGGAAGCTGGTGCCCGGCATGTTCGTGACGGTCCGGCTGACGCCTGCCGCGAGCCAGGACGTGCTGCTGGTCCCGTCGGAAGCGCTGATCCAGACCGGTACGCGCACTGTCGTCATCACCGCGCTCGGGGGCGGCAGGTTCGCCCCCGTGGAAGTGGTGCCTGGCGCCGAGTCGAATGGGCAGACCGAGGTGCGCGAAGGCCTGTCGGCGGGCCAAAAGGTCGTGGCCTCGGGCCAGTTCCTGATCGATTCCGAGGCCAGCCTGCGTGGCACCTTGCGCCGGCTCGGCGAACCCACGCAAGCGACTACCATGCCAAAACCTGCACCACAACCGGCGCCGGCGGTCGCCACGCACCACGCGACCGGGAAGGTCGAGCAGATCGCGCCTGACGCGGTGACGATTTCGCACGAGCCGATCCCTAGCCTGAAATGGGGACCGATGACGATGGGCTTCACGCCGCCGGCCGGCGGCATGCCGCGCGATATCGCCGTCGGCAACATGGTCGATTTCGAGATACAAGCTGGTGCGGATGGGATGTTCAAGATTGTCGCGATCGCGCCGGCCAAGGGCAGAGACGCACGCCAGGGAGCAGGCCAATGATCGCGCGCCTCATCCGCTGGTCGATCGCCAACCGCTTCCTGGTGCTGCTGGCGGCCGTCGCCCTGGCCGGCTGGGGCGTGTGGTCGCTGGCACGCACCCCGGTCGATGCGCTGCCGGACCTGTCCGATGTCCAGGTCATCATCCGCACCACCTATCCGGGGCAGGCCCCGCAGATCGTCGAAAACCAGGTCACCTATCCGCTGACGACCACGATGCTGTCGGTGCCAGGTGCGAAAACCGTGCGCGGCTACTCGTTCTTCGGTGACTCCTTCGTCTACATCCTGTTCGAGGACGGGACCGACCCCTACTGGGCACGCTCGCGGGTGCTGGAGTACCTGAACCAGGTGCAGGCGCGCCTGCCCGCGCAGGCGCGGCCGTCGCTCGGCCCGGACGCCACCGGCGTCGGATGGGTCTACGAATATGCGCTAGTCGACCGTGCCGGCAGGCACGACCTGTCGCAACTGCGCGCGCTGCAGGACTGGTTCCTCAAGTACGAACTAAAGACGGTGCCCAACGTGTCCGAGGTCGCGAGCATCGGCGGCATGGTGCGCCAATACCAGATCCAGCTCGACCCCGACAAGCTGCGTGCCTATAACATTCCGCAGGCCAAGGTGATCGAGGCGGTGCGGGGCGCCAACCAGGAGGCCGGCGGCTCGGTGCTGGAACTGGGCGAAGCCGAGTACATGGTGCGTGCTTCCGGCTACCTGGCGTCGCTCGACGACTTCCGCAAGATTCCGTTGGTCACCACCGAGGCCGGGGTGTCGGTCACCTTGGCAGATGTGGCGCGCGTGCAGATCGGCCCTGAAATGCGGCGCGGTATCGCGGAGTTGAACGGCGAGGGCGAGGTTGCGGGCGGCGTCATCGTGATGCGGTCGGGTAAAAACGCGCTGGAGACGATCGACGCGGTGAAGGCCAAGCTGGAACAGCTCAAGTTGAGCCTCCCTGCCGGCGTCGAGGTCGTGCCGACCTATGACCGTTCTAGCCTGATCAGGCGTGCAGTGACGAACCTGGAGCACAAGCTGGTCGAGGAGTTCATCGTCGTCGCACTGGTCTGCGCCGTCTTCCTGTTCCACCTTCGCTCGGCGCTGGTGGCGATCGTCTCGCTGCCATTGGGTGTCCTGGCGGCTTTCATCGTGATGCATTACCAGGGCGTGAACGCGAACATCATGTCGCTGGGCGGGATTGCGATCGCGGTCGGAGCGATGGTCGATGCGGCCGTGGTCATGATCGAGAACGCCCACAAGCACATCGAGGCGTGGAACCATGAACATCCCGGCAAGCGGCTCACCGGCGACGCGCATTGGTATGTCATCGGCGAGGCTGCCGCGGAAGTGGGTCCGGCACTGTTCTTCTCGCTCCTCATCATCGTGCTGTCATTCGTGCCGGTATTCACTTTGCAGGCGCAGGAAGGCAAACTGTTCGCACCGCTGGCATTTACCAAGACCTACGCGATGGCCGCTGCCGCCGGCCTTGCCGTGACCTTGATTCCGGTACTGATGGGCTACCTGATCCGGGGGCGGATACCGGACGAACAGGCGAACCCGCTCAATCGTTTCCTGATCCGGGCATACCGGCCGCTGCTCGATGCTGTCCTGCGCTTCCCGAAGGCGGTCGTTGCCGTGGCCGTACTGATTGCGCTGATCACGGCGTGGCCGGTCTCCCGCCTGGGCGGCGAGTTCCTGCCGCCGCTTGACGAGGGCGACGTGCTTTACATGCCGTCGGCGCTGCCGGGCATCGGCGCAGGCAAGGTGAGCGAACTGCTTCAGGAGACCGACCGCCTGATCAAGACGGTGCCGGAAGTGCAGAGCGTGTTCGGCAAGGCGGGACGCGCCGAATCGGCGACCGACCCGGCGCCGCTCGAGATGTTCGAGACCACCATCCAGTTCAAGCCGCGTGACCAGTGGCGCGCTGGCATGACACCAGACAGGCTGGTCGAGGAACTGGACCGGGTGGTAAAAGTGCCCGGCCTGTCGAACGTCTGGGTGCCGCCGATCCGCAACCGCCTCGACATGCTCGCTACCGGCATCAAGAGCCCGGTCGGCATCAAGGTCGCCGGCACCGACCTGCAGCAGATCGACCGGATCACGAGCGCGATTGAACGGGCCGTCAAGAAGGTGCCTGGCGTGTCGTCGGCGCTGGCGGAACGGCTGAACGGCGGGCGCTACATCGATGTGCAGATCGATCGCGACAAGGCCTCGCGCTATGGCATGAACATCGCCGACGTCCAGAGCGTCGTCTCGGCGGCGGTCGGTGGCGAGAACATCGGCGAGACGGTCGAGGGCCTGCAGCGCTTCCCGATCAACGTCCGCTACCCGCGTGAAGTGCGCGATTCGGTCGAGAAGCTGCGCGAATTGCCGGTGCTGACCGGACGCGGCGCGCAGATCCGACTCGGCGATGTCGCGGCGATCCGGATCAATGACGGGCCGCCCATGCTCAAGAGCGAGAATGCCCGCTTGTCCGGCTGGGTGTACGTGGATATCCGTGGCCGCGACCTGAGTTCGGCGGTGCACGACATGCAGCAAGTGGTGGGGCAGGAAGTGCGCTTGCCGGCAGGGTACGCGGTGTCCTGGTCCGGCCAGTTCGAGTACCTGGAACGGGCCACAGCCAAACTGAAGGTCGTGGTGCCTGCCACGCTGCTCATCATCTTCGTGCTGCTCTACATGACCTTCGGCCGCTTCGACGAGGCGGCGCTGATCATGGCGACCTTGCCGTTTGCATTGGCAGGCGGCATCTGGCTCCTGTGGCTGCTCGGGTATAACCTGTCGGTTGCCGGCGGAGTGGGCTTCATCGCCCTGGCTGGCGTATCGGCCGAGTTTGGCGTGATCATGCTGCTCTACCTGAAGCATGCGTGGGACGCCCGCCTGGCCGACGGCAGATCGTCCGAAGCGGATCTGCTCGATGCAATCCGCGAGGGCGCAGTACTGCGCGTGCGGCCCAAGGCCATGACGGTCGCCGTGATCATCGCCGGCCTGGTCCCGATTGTCATCGGCTCCGGCACTGGCTCAGAAGTCATGCAGCGGATCGCCGCACCCATGGTAGGCGGGATGATCACGGCCCCTCTGTTGTCGATGTTCGTCGTGCCTGCGGTGTACCTGCTTATGCGCCGCCGCGAGCTGCGCAACGCCCTTCGCCAGGCATCCGATCGCCAACGAAAGAACCATGAAGCCGCATAGAGCAATCGGAGCCGCCGCGCCTGAAATGCCCTCTATCTGGATCGGGATTCAAGTGTTTGTGGCAACAATGCGGACGGTTGAGTACGGGAGTGTCGACTGTGGCAGGAGAACTCCCATTTTCGAAGCACTGAAACGAGGAGGTAATCATGAAAAAGATGTTTGTCACGCTGATCGGCGTGATGGCCGTGCTGCCAGCATTCGCCGGGCCTGACTGGCAGCTCATTGAACAGGGACGGAAGGCAAAGGCAGAGCAAATGCGAGCGGCACGGGCTCAGCAGGACCAAACGCGGCGGCAGTCGGATAAGCATTCCCGGATGATGAAAGATTGTATGGAGATGATGAAGAAATCCTGACAGGCATTTTGAAAGCCTGCGGGAGACGCAACCACTTGGAGTACTGCCCGGCCGACAGCCGGCACGGGCAGGAAAAAGATCGATGTTTATCCGCATCTGAAAAGGGAATTATTATGAAACGCATTGCTGCATTCTCACTCCTTGCCGCGCTCACGGCTTCCGGCGCTGCCATCGCACAGTCCGGCGAGATGAAAGGCATGGATATGAAGGGCATGGACATGAAGAGTTGCATGGCCATGAAGGGCATGGACATGAAAGCATGCCAGGACATGATGAACAATCAAGCCCATGGACCTTCGAAGGACGGGACGGTGCACCGGACGTCAGCGGTTGTGAAGGCGCTCGATTCCACGCAAGGTACGGTGACGCTTGCGCACCAGGCTGTGAAGAGCTTGAATTGGCCAGCCATGACCATGACTTTTTCGGTCAAGGACAAGGCATTACTGGACAATCTCTCGGTCGGCAAAAAAGTTGACGTGGAGTTCACGCAGCAAGGGTCCGACTACGTTATCACCTCCGTGAAATAAAGGCGTCGCGCGGGTGCGTCTAGGGTGGGTTATGGCGGGACCGAGCCGCGCCGCGCGCGTGAGGTTATGTCCGCATCCCGCCGCGCGATTCTGCACGACGGCGTGCTGGCGCATGTTTATCAGAAGGAGAGCGAGATGAACGCGCAGTCTTTGCTCATCAAAATATTGGTGACCGCGTTCGCCTTCATTGGATTGCTTGCTGTGCTTTCCGTGCTTGGCATGGTGTTCATGCATTCCGGGATGATGATGTCGTTTGGGAGCATGATCGCTGCATGTCGTAATGCGATGTGAGGGCGAGTCGCTGTCCACCATCGTCGCCTACGGGAGGGGGGCGGAGAGATCATGCAGCAGATTGCGGCGTCAATGCCGAGCCATTGATCAAGGCCACAGCGGGGGCGGGCGTTCCCGATTGCGTGAATTGGAAAGCACCCGCGGCCGTTTCTTCGGCCGCCCACAGCGTATGTGCGCCGGAGCCAGGTCTATTCCATTTGGTCGCAGATGTCTTTGTGCATTAGACGGCGGCTCGGCCCCGTGCAATCTTCCGCAACACGTGCAAATCGCTGCCGAACATGCAAAGGGCTTCGCAATGTTGGTCGAGCAGGCTGAAGGGAATGTACATCACAGGCACGTCACCCGCCTCCTGTCTGAAAGAAGGCCGGCTGAGCTGGGCAATCACTTCCGGCTCGCGGCTGTCCGGCGCAACAATGTAGTAATGGCACTCTTGCTCAGGTAAAGACTGCGCCAAATCTTTCATTCTCAGGATGCCGGAATAAATCGACGTGCTCTTTTCGATTTCGAATGCACAGACAATCTGCTTGCCGTCTTCGCTCAGCCACAACACGTCGATCAAACCGATCGTATTCATGACCTCGTCCTGGGCGCCGATGTCCGGTAACTGGTCGGTCGTGGCCAAAGTAAATGCCTCGCCTGCGAAACAACGGTTCCGGTCGTTGCGTGCGACATGGACACGATACTTCAGCGCGCGCCCGAGGCGGATCAGCAGGTGCTGCATGCGCGTATGTTCGGATGCGCCTGCCTGATCCGCCAGTATCTGTTCATGCCGCTTTTTGTTTGCCTTGGCGGCTTTTTCCTGCAGTGCAGCCAGGGTAGCGTCGGCCCCACCGGTGGTGGCGACGCGTCCCGTACCGATCTCGAACAGGAGCCCGGCAAACGCACCGAGATCCTTCGACAGCAACGACCGGTGCTGTGTGTTGGCCTGGACGATCGTTTCACGCATCGCCATGTAGCTATGCCAGCAGCCGAGCTTGAGTTTTGTACCGAACAAGGCGTTGAACCCATTAATGATCGCCGTATTGAAAGGCGGAACAAGGGTAGGGTGAAGAAAGTAGAGAATCGTGGCCGCAGCCGGACCTAGGCCCTTGATGCCCGCTTCTGCAAGCCGGCTCATCTCGGCAAGTAGTTGTTCCTCACGGGTGGCATTCAGGCAGGCGGACAGGAATGTGCCGAACTTGCGCTGATTGGTTTCGCTCTCGTAGATGTCGGGAATGCGCAGCTTCGGCTTCCAATAAAACGGATGGGCCGCACCTTCGAACATCTGCTTCTGCTCGGTGATCGCGTACAGCACATCTTCAAGTGGAGAGCCACGAAAATCGTTCCCGAAAGTCCCTTTCGAGATTGCCTGGACCGTATCAGCCACGCCGCGGCGGATCGACCGAAACGCTTTCATGCGGTCATCGCTACCGATAAACCAGGTGTTATAGACGGACTCGGCGTCCTGCTTATATTGGTGAATCAGTTCGGGCAGGGCGCTGCTAGCAACTGCCGGGGAAGAAGAGTTCATACGCTGCGCATATCTTTTAGGAAAGACAAGTGTAGCTGCCTCTTCGTTCGCCGGCAATTATCCATGGTCTGGTCAAGCCGGTACAGCACATTTATTTGAAGTGTTGATAGACCTTTGTGGTTCCGTCGTTATTTACCAGTAGTACATCGTACGGCATGTGTGTCGGCCCTTCCATTCCCGGTGAGCCCGGCGGCATGGCTGGCACCGCCAAACCTCTCGCCTTCGGTTTCGACGCAAGCAGGCGCTTGATCTCGGCGGCTGGTACATGCCCCTCGATCGCATAACCGCCGACAACCGCGGTATGGCATGAGCCAAGCCGATCGGGAATGCCCATTTTCTCGCGCGTATCGGATGGGTTGGCGACATCGTGCGCGTTGACCTTGAGTCCACTGGCCTGCAGGTGCTTCACCCACGCTTCACAGCAGCCGCAGGTTGCGGTCTTGTAGACCTCGACAGCCTGGGTGGCGGCACTGGCGAGCATAGGCAGCCCGATCAGGGCAGCGGCCGCGACGCTTCTGAATTTTCCGATGAACATTTTTCTTCTCCAGACCGCTGGCAGCCGACGTGTTGTCGCCCGCCAGCGATCAATGACGAGTTACCTGACTTAGAAAGTCAGTTCTGATAGATCGGGTTTGGCGCCACGTATATTCTTACTGCCGGGACGCTCACCTCTCGAGGCGCAATCGAGCTGAGCTCCAAACTGTCACTTGAACGGAGCGTGTCAAACTGCCACGTGAACGGACTCCCGTTGACGACAAAAGTCACGACGTCGTCCTGGTTGACGTTAAGGTATTTCGTTGACGAGGTCACTGTAACCGTCCTAGTTGCCGCACTCGGCGGGGATGGATGGCCGTAGGTCGACTTGGAGTCGGTTGGACTAGCAAAAACTGCAGCTGGCGATAACACTCCAGCGATCACTAAGGCAAATACAGCGTTGGCAATTGATTTCATTTGCTTTTTCTTTCACTACAAGATTTCTATTCGATTTTTGGCGCATGCACAGCTGTTTCCTCTTCCGAGTCTTCTGCTGTTGCAGGAAGCCGGGTGGCCAACAAGTATTGTTAGCCACCCGGCACATGACGCTTTAACAATCAATGATGCGAGGGATCACATCTGCTCCCCGGGCGGAGACGTCGAGGCAAGTATTGCCGCGAGCATCACGACGGCCAGCAGGACCAAGGCTTCAATCCAAAGGATGCGCTTGAAGCGTTCCGGCAGAAATGCCGGTGCGGCCTTGCCTGCGGATTCGCTCGTGAGCCAGGGCGGCATGACGAAGAACCGGTTGAATCCCCCCATCGCCGCCGCTACGCCCACGAGCAGCACTTTTGCCACCAGCGTATTACCGTAAGGATTTCCGATCAGATTCTCCCATCCGCCCAGATTGCGCCAGACTGCATAGAAGCCGGTGACAAAAATGCCGATCAAGGCAAAGGTCGCCGAACTGGACAGGGATTCCACATAAGCTGCCCTGGCGCGCCTGTCGGTTGCGGCCAGGTTCCCGGATGCTCTCAAGGTCACGACGCCGGCAAGCAGCACTTCGCCGACCCACAGGCTGATCAGGCCCAGATGGGCCCAGTCCGCCAGCAGCCGCACGCTGAAGTCGCCTTCACCGGCGGCGTGGCTGACCATGCTCCGCGTGTACCAGAACACGGCCAGCGACGCCAGGGTCAGCAGCGGAGGGCCCGAGCTGCGGTCCCCACGCATGCAGGCGCCGACGGCAGCCACGGCTAGTCCGACCATACCGATGGACCAGGCGAGTCCCAGGTGGGTCGAGGTCAGCATCGACCGGGTGGCACCAGCCGCTTCCGCGACGGGCACCTCGGCCATTACCGCCGCTTCGAGCCACAGTACAACAAGGTTCGCGACCAGCGCGACCACGGCACCGACGAGCGCGGCGCGGCGGACAGGCTGGCGGCGCACCTCGGACCAGTCCGACCCCTGGCGGCCGAGCCACAGGCGCGACATGCTCGCTCCGGTCAGCACAGCAACCGCCAAGTTCAGCAGCGCTGTACCGAGATGCTGGCCAGTTTGCAAGTCCCAAGCCATCACTTGACCGTGAACGTGAACTCACCTTTCGCCTTGTGCCCATCGTGGGTCATCGTCGACCACTGCACGCGATATTCGCCGGCGGACAGTGCAGGAAGCGGCGCGGTCATGCTGGTCGGATCCGCCTTGTCGACGGTGGTCCCGGTCACTGGAATCTCATTGTCCCCAGAACCCACCACTTTGATCTTGCTGAACGCCGGCTCCAGCGCTTCGTTGAACTTGAGGTGGACCTGCTTTGGCGCGGTCGCGAGTGTGGTTCCCGCTTGCGGATCGGACGATTGCAGTTTCGCGTGCGCGAAGGCGGACGAGGTGGCTGCACTTGCCAGGGCGAAGGTGGTTACGGCCAGAAAGCGTTTGATAGACATGTTGACTCCGATTTCGTTGATAGGTGGTGTAATGAATTGGCGCGGTTTACTTGGCCGCTTCCAGTTTGGTGACGGTGTAGGTGCCACTGAGACGCTCAACGCGGAACCGAACCTGATCGCCAGCTTTTACCTGCTCCAGCATTGCCGGCTCTTGCACCTTGAACGCCATGGTCATGCCGGGCATGTTGAGGTTATTCAGCGGACCATGCTTGATCGTCAGCTTGCCGGTGTCCTTGTCGACTTTCTTGATCTCGCCTTCCGACAGCGCCGCAGCATCATCCTGCGTCGCGGCAGCCGCGGCGTCGTGTTGGCCGTGCTCGTGCATTTGCATCTGGGCAGAGGCATTGGCGGCTGCCAGCGTGAGGCCAGCGGACATGACGAGGGTATTCACCAGGAAGGATAAACGGGTCATTTTAAAAACTCCAAAACAGTAAAAATTAACGATGACTATGGGCGCGCGCAGGTTCACAGGTGACTGGCGCGGCGCCTTGAGTTACAGAAAGGAATAGAGGAATGCGCGCTCTACAAGGACGGTCGTTATACGGCCGTGCCTACCCATGCCGTGGCAGGGACGAAGCGTTTGGGAGCGCGGATTGTCAGGCGCAGGGGGGGCGCTCGGGCAGAGCAAGGTCGACCGAAGACAGTACCTGCTGGTCGAACGGAACAGTGATGGAAGGTAGTGCGGATAGCGGCAGCACGGCAGCGAACGAGGACATCATGGATACGCATGAGCCACAGCTTGCGCAGGTCGCGCACTTGCCGGATTGATGATGATGAGATGCGGGATGATTATCAGCTTGAGCACCGGGACCAGCGTGCTCATCGTGTTGATGAGCACTGGGCGCATCGGCATCGTCGGCCATCGATTCGTGATCGTGTTCCTGCTGCGCCCCAGCCGCTGGCGGCGCGCAGGGGATCATCGTCGCAGAAGCAAAGCCTTGTAGCGGCAGCGCTAGCAACATAATCCAGACGATCAGGACTCTCAGCATGGCATTCACCCGGTGATTCTAGCACAAGTAAAAGCAGTGTGAACCTTTCACCGCTGAGGTCGACAGCTGTTGCAGTGCCGTATCGTGCGTTCATGCCATTTTTGTATGTGTTAGATTGATTTCTATGCGCCGTCTAACTCGAATCCTCATGCTATGGATGCTGATCGTGTCTTTGCCCATCCAGGGCATCGCCGGCGCGATCACACTGCCATGCACAATGGTGCATACCGAAGCTGCTAGTGCAACGGCAG
>Ga0209023_10001412_pt1 | contig 32329 bp, 33 predicted proteins | sample LakOneMetagenome_FD_187468 | JGI IMG/M metagenome (GOLD analysis project Ga0209023, IMG submission 187468) | Freshwater and sediment microbial communities from Lake Erie, Canada (SPAdes) (version 2) | ecosystem: Environmental > Aquatic > Freshwater > Lentic | place: Lake Erie, Canada...
TGTCACCATCCTCAGCCTTGTCGATTACCAGGAGCCGGGTTGAGATAGACGTGCCCTGCTTGACGAAGCCGCGCTCGATCTTCGCGTTGAGGCGCAACGAGACGGGACCAGCGATCCCGGCAAGGAACTTCGGAAGCGCGAACCATTCGGGCATCACTGCGACCAGACGGCCGCCGGGCAGAAGGCGATTCCAGGCAGAACGCAAGTGTCGATCGCCAGTTCGGCTATCGTGGCCCCTCTCGATCCCGTGTGAATAGGGCGGGTTCATCAGCACCACGCTCGGCCCCACGTCGGGCGTGAGAAGTTCGTCGATCAGTTCCGCGTCAAATCCGGTGACTGTCGCCTCCGGAAACACGGCGCCCAGGCATTCGCGGCGCAGCGGTGATATCTCGTTGAGAGCGAGACGCGCAACTGCCTTTGCTGCCCATACGCCCAGCATCCCGGTCCCGGCCGACGGCTCGAGAACCAGTTCATTGGCAGAAATCGCGCATGCCTTTGCAGCCATCCAGGCCAGGCGGGGCGGCGTTGCAAATTGTTGCCACTCGATCTGCTCGTCGCTCCGGTTGGACTGGGTCGGGACCAGACCTTCAAGGCGCGTGAAAGCCTCATCTGCAAAGCTGGATGACATCATAGGTGAGAATTCAGTTGCCTGCGCCAGAAACAGCACCTGCGCCAATTCAAGTGCGGCATGGGCATCGCGTACGGACCAGCGTCCTTCGGCGTCGCTACCGCCGAAGTGATCGGCCATTGTTGCATTCACAGTGAGCCGTGAGATTGCTTGATCTGCAGCGAGCCGCGCGGCCAGCGCCCTCGCCGCTGCCAACACTTGCGGCTCGGCTGGATCGGAGAATGCGAAAGCGGTATTTGCATGTGACATGGGAGACCTCCTGAAGAGGCCCTGGGTTTGTCCGGGTGTCCGTTCAGATGGATCCGTCCGGGGGCCTCACAAGGCCCCAAGCCCGCTTTCCTCTCACCTACATTCAGACCGCAGCTCTGACTGAGCGCATGAGCACATCATTCCAGTCGTCGCCGGTTAGCTCCGGACGCCTGGTGGTAATCATACGCCCTTCGCAAGCGTAAGCCTCTCGCGCACGCTCTTCAGCAAGGCGCCCGCCCGCATCATTGTCGACAAAGAGATACAGCTGGCGCACCGATGCCGGGATTGTGGCCAGGCCGAAGCGTTCGTTTCCCAGCGTCGCCCAGCAAGGGACATTGAACATTTGCATTGCTGAGAGGGCCGTTTCGTTTCCTTCTGCGAGGCCGAGGTGTCCCCCATCCGGGTACGCGAAACGCACGGCACCAGAACCGGGACTGCCTAACGCACGCCTGGGCTGATCGAAAGAAGCTAAGCTGGTTTTGTCGAGGTTGAGGAAAGAGCGATGCAGCGCCAGAATCCCGGCATCATTGCGCACGGCCGCGACCATCGCGGGAAGAAACCGGACAGCACCCTTTGGCCCCAGAGGCATGCGAGGGTGGAAACGCAGCTCGGTCGACGAAATCGTGATACCTCTAGTGTGAAGGTATTGCTCGGCGGGGCTACCGGTGATGGTCGACGCCTCACGCCAGAGCCTCAGCGCATTGCGATTGGCGACTTCCTCGCGCGGTTTGGCCACGATCGGACCACTCGTGCCATCGAACAGGTCCGCAATTCGTATTCCGAGCCCGGCCATGGCTTCTATCACTGCCTCGTTCGTGCAGCCGGCAAAGCAATGAACGAGGATTGCGCGCTTTCCGAGCGTGATGCTTAGCGAAGGAGTGCGGTCGTCGTGGGCCGGGCAACAGCACATTCCGCGCGAACGCGACCAGGCACCGCCTAGCTGCTCGACTATCTTGCGCGCGCGGGTTTCCAGCTGCATGCCTTGGAATCGGGATGTTCGGTGTTGGTGCATGGGGGCATCTCCATCGTAACGTGCCTCCACCCGCGCAGCCTCCGCTCTGCGTCGCTGACGTTTCATTTTCCTACAACATATGTTCTATATATGTTCTTTCCCGATTCGACCAGCAAAGGATTCGGGAATGAGACTGAAATGGGCAGTAGCCGCAGTGGCAACGGCAGGATTTGGATTCGTCCTCCCCGCTCACGCGCAGGAGATGGAGCCCCCTCAGATGACCGTTGCCTCGGAGTTGCCGACCGACGGCTTCCGCGTTGCAGAAGGGACCGATGGCTTTCTTCTCGTCGAACATGGCATTTGGAGAAAGCCTCCAGCGGACTCGTCCGAGGCGCCAGCTACCGATGCGGATCGAACCTATCTGCCCTATCGATATCCAAAGCCCCAAGGCAGCGCGCCGTCAGGCTTCCGTCGGGCAAGCTACCTTCCTCATGTTTACGCTGCTGAGGCTCAGTACTCGCTACCAAGCGGCCTTCTCGACGCTCTTGTATGGACGGAATCACGATATAATCCCTTGGCTATCAGCAAGGCCGGCGCCGCAGGTTTGGGGCAATTAATGCCAGGGACAGCGCGGGACCTTGGCGTTTCAAATCGCTTCGATCCCAAGGCGAACATCTTGGGTGCGGCCCGATACTTGCGCCAGATGCTCGACAAGTTCGGGGTAGTTCATCTGGCCCTCGCCGCTTACAATGCAGGTCCCGGTGCCGTCGAGCGCGCCGGCGGTGTTCCACGCAACGGCGAGACGCCGGCCTATGTGCGCGAAGTACTGCGCCATTGGCGTTTTTGAGCAGGGGGCATTGTGAGTGCAGGTCGAATACGCGTGTCGGGAATGTTAAGCCGCGGTAGACGCGGAATGTTCCTGACCACAACAGACGAAGTCTTCTGGATCATCGAGAGCGACGAACCCGAATGCGAATTCGTCGGATCAGCGGTGATTGTCGAGGGGGTTGTCACAGGTCGAGATCGTTTGCGCGCAGATTGGATTGGACTGGTCTGATCGAAGCCATAGTTATCAGGCTGCGCGTTTCCCTGCCTTCTTGATGTCGATCACCTTTCCGCCGCTCAGATAGTCAGCCCAGTCCTGCATCATCCGGCGCCGAGGAGCCAGGTATTCAGCGGCATTGTAAGCTCCACGCACGTCGTTTTTCTCCGAATGCGCGAGCTGTAGTTCAACCCAATCCTCATGGTATTTCCTGATCCACATGGGCGGCTTGCCAAACTCGACCAACTGCTCATTGGCCCAGGTGCTCGCCAAGCCCCGGAAGCCGTGCACGGTTTGGCGGCTGTGGTATCCAAGACGATAGAGCGCGTAGATCATTGTGTTCTCTGAAAGCGGCTTGTTCGGGCCGTTGCCCGGGAAGAGAAACTCACCAGGCGCTGCTGCTATCATAGATTTCGCGATGTGCGTTGCCTGCTGCGAGAGGGGCACCAAATGCTCTCGTCCCATCTTCATTCGCTCTGCTGGTATGCGCCAGACAGGTGATTTGCCGCCCAGGTCTTCAAACTCGGATTTGGCGGCGAACCGGAGTTCCTTGGTTCGAACCCAAGTCAGGAGTGCAAAGAGAACTGCATCACGGGTGATCGCGGACCGTCGTTCGCCCTCTTCCTGGTAGGCATGCAGCTTCTCGATAAATGCGGGCAATTCGTTAAGCGGCAGCCGGCTCATATGCTTCACTCTTGGTCGCGGCTTTAGCGCCCCGCGCAAATGTGTCGTCGGATCGTTCGTTGCCAAGCCACACGCGATCGCAAACTGGAAGACTTGCCCCACCCCTTGCTTTGCACGGCGACTGATATCGAGCGCGCCTCTTGCTTCGATCTTGCGGATCATTGCCAGCACATCAGGCGCCGTAATTTCATGCACGAGTTTCTCGCCGATGGCTGGAAAGACGTCCCTTTCCATGCGCGACCAGACGCGTTCGGCATGCGCGGCATTCAACGCGCTCTTTCGATTTTCATGCCAGCGCTTTGCGACCTCGAAGAAGGTGGCTCCCTCCTGCGAGATCACTTCCCCCTTGGATTTCATTGGATCCTTGCCCTCGGCTAACAACGCCTTTGCGGCTGTGCGCTTGTCGCGCGCTGCAGCTATTCCTAGGTCTGGGTAAGCGCCGAACGAGAGCAACTTCTCCTTGCCCGCGAAGCGGTACTTCATCCGCCACAACTTTGACCCGTTCGGCTGGACGAACAGGAATAAGCCCTCCCCGTCGGCCAGCTTGTAGGCGCGCTCGCGTGGCTTGGAATTTCGGGCCTGAATCTCCGTGAGAGGCATTGGGGGTATCGCTCCTTTCCGATACTCCGCGAAAATACCCCCAAAATACCCCCACACCAAATCTGGCTGCATGTGGAAGACCATGGGCGCATGCGGACGCGAATCACCCGCAACCCTCTGCTTTTCTTTCAATTTTTGGAAAAATGCGGAAGCTAGTGGAAGCTTCCGGATCAAGGAATGGTAGCGGAGGAGGGACTTGAACCCCCGACACGCGGATTATGATTCCGCTGCTCTAACCAGCTGAGCTACTCCGCCCCGATGAGCCTGATCGTTTATGAAAGACGCGCTTTGCGCGTCTTTCATAAACGTGAATCTGGCTCACGTCATTTGATTCTGACCTTGATTCACGTTTCAGGTAGATTCAACCTGAAACGACCAAGGTCATGGGAAGCGCGCCTATAGCAGAGGCGGCTTGGCGGTCAACCGTTTCGCGCCTGATCCCGTTTCGGCCCGCGTCATCGCCTTTGCCGGGGCCTGAAACATTAAAAAAGGTTCACTTGCCTCCCCCCGCGATCGGGCCAGAACCGGTCGTGCGCCCAGACCGTAGGGCGTGTTCTGTGGGAGAACTATCATGCGTAAATTGACTGCGATGCTTTCGGCCGCGCTGCTTCTGGGCAGCCTGCCTGGCGTGGCCCAGGCTGCGCCCTGCCGCGACGCCAAGGGCAAGTTCATCAAATGCCCGCCCGCTGCTGCCAAGGCGCAGCGCTGCAAGAATGCCATGGGCAAATTCGCCAAGTGCGGCACGCCGGGCGCCAAGCCAATCTGAGACGGGCCCCGTTCCCCGTGGGGGATATCCTCCCGCGGGGAGCAGCCGTTCTAGATTTCCACCTGGCTGCCGAGTTCCACGACCCGGTTGGTCGGCAGGCGGAAGAATTCCATCGCGCTTTCTGCGTTCCTGAGCATCCATGAGAACAGCTTTTCGCGCCAGATCGCCATACCCGGCCGCGAGGAAGGCAGCAGCGTCTGCCGGGCGAGGAAGAAACTCGTATCCATCATCTTGAAGGCCGGACCACAAGTGGTGATCGAGCCGAGCGCGGCAGGCACGTCCGGCTCTTCCATGAACCCGTATTTGAGGACGAGCCGGTGGAAGCCCTGCCCCAGATCGTCCATCTTGCAACGCTTGGCCGGGTCGACAAAGGGAACGTCGGGGATCTTGACCGTCAGCAGGATCACGCGCTCGTGCAGAACCTTGTTGTGCTTGAGGTTGTGGAGCAGCGCGTGCGGAACGCCGTCGGCAGCAGACGTCATGAATACCGCAGTGCCCGGCACCCGGGCAGCAGATGTGGCGGCCGAATTGATGAAGATCTTGATCGGCATGGCCGCTTCGCGCATCCGCTCCATCATCAGCTTGCGCCCGCGCGCCCAGGTCGTCAGCAGCGTGAAGACGATGAGCCCGATCAGTAGCGGGAACCAGCCGCCATCGGGGATCTTGGTGAGGTTCGAGGCAAGATAGGCCGTATCGACCGTGAAGAAGACCGCAAGCACCATCACCGACAGGAGCCTGTTCCACTTCCACAGGCTGAACAGCACCACCGAAAGCAGGCACGAATCGATGAACACCGCGCCCGTCACTGCGATGCCATAGGCCGCGCCAAGGTTGCTCGACGTACGGAAGAAGAGGACCAGCAACAGCACCATCGACAACAGCGCCCAGTTGATGAACGGGATATAGATCTGGCCCGCGGCGCTTTCGCTCGTGTGCCTGATCCGCATGCGCGGGATGAAGCCAAGCTGGATCGCCTGCTGCGTAAGCGAGAAGGCGCCCGATATCACTGCCTGGCTGGCAATGATCGAGGCAAGCATGGCAAGCAGAACGAGGAAAATGCGGATCGATTCCGGCGCCAGCAGGAAGAACGGGTTGGCAATCGCGGCAGGATTGCTGACGATCATTGCGCCCTGCCCGAGATAGTTGAGCATCAGCGCGGGCATCACGAACCAGAGCCAGGATATTCCGATCGGGCGGCGGCCGAAATGACCCATATCGGCATAAAGCGCCTCCGCGCCTGTAATGGCGAGGACGACCGAGCCCAGCGCAAGAAAGGCGCGGGTCGGGTCATGCAGGAAGAAGGAAACCGCGTAATAGGGGTTGAGCGCCCACGCGATTCCCGGGTTTCCGACAATCTGGATCGTCCCGAGCACCGCGATCGATGCGAAATAAAGCATCATCACCGGCCCGAAGAACGCCCCAACCGTCGCCGTCCCGCGCGACTGGATCGTGAACAGCCCGACCAGAATGCCCACCGACAACGGCACGACCCACGGCCCGAAGCCGCTGTTGACCACGGCAAGACCTTCCGACGCCGAAAGCACCGACATGGCCGGGGTGATCATGCTGTCCCCGTAGAAGAGCGCGGTCGCAAACACGCCCAGCAGGACGATCGGCGCAGACCAGCGCGCGCCTTCGCTCTGCCGGTTGATCAGGGCGAGCAAGGCAAGGCTGCCGCCCTCCCCCTTGTTGTCCGCGCGCATGATGATCGTGACATATTTGAACGTCACGACAATCATCATGGACCAGAAGATCAGGCTCAACACGCCGTAGATATGCGCGGGATCGACAAGCAGCTTGTGATGACCGACAAAGGTTTCGCGGAAAGCGTAAATCGGGCTGGTCCCGATATCGCCGAAGACAACGCCGACCGCGCCGACAACCAGCTTGGCAAGCGATCCCCCGACGTGGTGACCCTGCGATTCCTCCTGCGAGTCGTCCATCGCGACAGCGTCACTCATTTCTGGAAAACTCCGGGAAATTCAACGTGCGAGGACCCCAACCTGCCTGACCTTATGCAAAAGGTGGCGCGCCCTAGCATAGGCTATTCTGCCCGGCAATGCAGTGTAAGTTTCAAGGTGCCACCGATTGCGCGGGCGTGGCGGGCGTTTTGCCCGGCTTGGCCGGTAACTGGTTGATTTCGGCCAGCCGCGCCTCGAGATCGGCCTTCCACGGCGCGCCTTCGGGTGCGCGTGCAAGGAGCCCGCGCCAGATTTCACCCGCCTCATCGAGCTTGCCGGCCTGGGCAAGTCCTAGCCCGAGGAAAAAGGGTGGTCCGGGATGATTGGGCGAAATCTGGGCCGCCCGCTCGAAGGCGAACTGTGCGGCTGGAGACATTTGCCCGCTGCCGTGAACGACAAGCGCATTGCCAAGCCCGACCCAGATATCGGGATTTTCGGGCGCCTTGTGCGTCGCCTCGGCGAGAATCGAAACGGCCGCGCGCGCGCGTCCCGCCCTAACCAACCCATCCGCGAGGCCGAGCCATTGGCCCTCTGCATTCATGCTGCTAGCGAACGTCTCGCGAAAGTTGTCAGTTTCCTCAATGTCGTCAGGAGTAGTATATAGTTCTTCAGAAGGCTGAAACGGCTTGCCCGGAACCGAAGGGCTGCCCTGCCAGGCATAGCCGGCAAGCGCCAGGCACAGCCCGGCCCCGACCAGTTCGAGCGCACTGCGATCGAGCTTGCCAATCTTCCAGAGCCCAAGCCCCGTTGCGACCGCGAAAAGGAGAAACAGGATCCAGCCCATCAGCCCTTCTTCCTCCGCCGGAACCGCCCGCGCGCGAAAAACGCCCCGAGAACGATGAATAGCAATGGCGCCACCCACAAGACGCTGCCCGCGCCCTGCAATGGCGGCCGGTAAGTCACCCAGTTGCCGTAACGCTCGATGAGCCAGCTCCTGACCGCTTCGGGCTTCTCGCCCGCCCCAATCCGCTGACGGATCAGCGCGCGCATGTCCCCCGCCATATCGGCATCGGAATCTGCAATCGACTGGCCCTGGCAGACAAGGCAGCGAATCGATTCCATCAGCTCCTTGGCGGCCTTTTCCTTGGCCGGATCGGAAAGCTGGGTATTGGCATATTCGGCCGCCGGCATGGACGAATCTGCCCGAAGCCCGCTCATCGGTGCGGCCAAGGCCAGCAGCAGGGCAAGCCGCTTCACTTCGCCGCCTCCAGTGCCTTCATGATTTCCGGGATATCATCCTCACGTATATCGCCGATATGCTGGTGGCGGATGATGCCCTTGCCGTCGACCACGAAGGTTTCGGGCACGCCCGAGGAGCCGAGCGAGATTTGGACCTTGCCGACGGTGTCGGAACCGATCCGGCTATAGGGATTGCCGTTGCGCTCAAGGAAGCGCGCGACATCTTCCGGCCGGTCGCGGATGGCGATCGCGTCGATTTCGACGCCGGTCGATTGCAGCCGCATCAGTATCGGCGCTTCGGCGATGCAGGGAATGCACCAGCTTGCAAAGACGTTGAGCAGCCGCGGCGTGCCTCCGGAAAAGCTCGCGCTCGAAAGGCCGGGCTGGCCGTCATGCGCCGGCTCCAGCGCGAATTGCGGAAGCGGCTTGCCGATCATCTTCGAGGTGATCACATGATCGGACGGCTTGATCAGGCCATAGGCGACCACGCCGAAAAAGGTCACGAAAATGGCAAAGGGCAGCCAGAGCGAGACGCGCTTCATTCGCTCGCCCTCCCCCGCCCCGACAGCCGGTCACGACGGAACCGCCCGACCAGCGCAAGGAAGCCGCCAAGCGCAATCATTGCGCCGCCGAGCCAGATCAGTGTCACGAACGGCTTCCACCACATGCGAAGCTGCCAGCGGCCCGAAGGCTCCTGCTTGCCAAGGACGAGATAGAGCTGACCATCGAGGACAGTCTGGATCGCGGCCTCGTTGGTTTCGGTCGGCGGGTTGGAGAACATGCGCGATTGCGGCCTGAGGATCAGCGGCTCGCCCCCGCCGCGCCGCGCCTCAAGCGTCGCCTCCAACGCCGTCCAGTTCGGGCCCGCCACAGGCTCGAGCCCGGCAAACTTCACGTCATAAGGGCCGACCTTGTGGCTCTCTCCGATATCGGATGCGATCAGCACTTCCTTGATGAAGCCGGTTTCGCTGGCCATGCCGCCAAGGCTGACGGCAACGCCCAGATGCGCAATGACCATGCCCCAAGTGAAGAGCGGCGTGCGGCGCAGATTGCGCCCCCAGAGCGGCGCCACGCTGCCGATCGCGACGCCGCCTGCCAGCATCAGGCCAAGGAACGGCAGGATGCCGATATCGGGCGCGGCAATCACGAGCGCCAGCAGCGCCAGCGCGATCGCCAGGATCGGGATCGCGAGCCGCTGGACCAGCACCGCCAGCTTGTCGCGCCGCCAGCGCATCAGCGGCCCGGCGATCATCACAAGAACGAGGAACAGCGTAATCGGCCCGGCCGTCGCGTTGAAATAGGGCGGGCCCACCGAAAGCTTTTCGCCCGTCACCGCTTCGACGCCGAGCGGATAGAGCGTACCGACAAAAACGATGCCGAGAATGGCCGAGAGCAGGAGGTTATTCACAACCAGCGCGCCTTCACGGCTGACCAGATCGAACTGGCTGCCTTCGCGGACCGTGCCGATCCTGAGCGCGAACAGCGTCATCGCCCCGCCGACATAAATGGCCAGTAGCGCCAGCAGGAAACTGCCGCGCGTCGGATCGACCGCAAAGCTGTGAACGCTCGTCAGAATGCCCGAACGGACAAGGAAGGTGCCGACCATCGACATCGAAAAGGCAACGACCGCCAGCATCACCGTCCACGCCCTCAGGCCATCGCGCGTCGCCAGCACCGTCACCGAATGGAGAAGCGCCGTCGTCGCAAGCCACGGCATCAGCGAGGCATTCTCGACCGGATCCCAGAACCACCAGCCGCCCCAGCCCAGTTCGTAATAGGCCCAATAGCTGCCGGCCGTGATCCCGAGCGTGAGGAATATCCACGCGCCCAGCACCCAGGGCCGCATCGCCCGGGCAAAGGCAGGGTCGACATCGCGCGTGACAAGCGCGCCGACCGCGAAGCTGAACGCAACCGACATGCCGACATAGCCGAAATAGAGCGTCGGCGGGTGGAAGGCGAGCCCGGGGTCCTGCAACAGCGGATTGAGCCCCTGCCCATCGGCTGGTGCCGGCACCAGTCGGGTAAAGGGGTTCGAGGAAAAGAGCAGAAAGGCGTAGAAGCCGATGCTGAGCGCTGCTTGCGCGGCCAGCGTCGCGATCAGCGTCGAGGCTTTCAGGCTGCGCTCGAACAGGGCGACCGCCGAACCGGCAACGCCAAGGATCGTGACCCAGAGCAGCATCGAGCCCTCGTGATTTCCCCATGTCCCGGCGAATTTGTAGAGCCAGGGCTTGGCCGAATGGCTGTTCGCCGCGACCAGCGCGACCGACATGTCGGAACGCAGGAAAAGCCAGATCAGCGCGAAGAAGGAGAGCGTAACGAGAATGCCTTGCGCAACCGCAATCGCCCGCACGCCCGAGAGCTGCTGGTCACGGTTCCTTGCAACCGCGACCCAGCCCAGCCCCAGCTGCATGACTGCAAGCGCGGCCGCGATCCATAACAGTCCAAGCCCGGCTTCGGCGATCATCGGGCCAGCGTCTCGGTCTTGTGTTCGGAACCCGCCATTTGCGGCGGTTTGTAATTCTCGTCATGTTTGGCAAGGATGTTCGTCGCGACGAATGTCCCATCGGCGCCCAGCTTTCCTTCGGCCACAACGCCCGATTTTTCCTTGAACAGGTCCGGCACGATTCCCTTGAACCGCACGGGTGTCGTGTAGGCCCCGTCCTCGACAACGAAGCGGATCGTGACACCATCGGGTTCGTGGACGATCGACTTGTCCGCGACCATTCCGCCGAGCCTGATCGCGGCATCGGGCGCGGGCTTGGCTTTCGCAAGGTCGGCGGGCGAATAGAAATAGGCAGCCCGGTCGCTCAGCGCCGAAACGGCGAGCAATCCGGCGCCGATCACCGTGCCAAGCGCCGCAAGCGCCAGCGTCAGTCTCTGGTGCTTGGGCTTCACAGGTCGTCCACCTTCTTTTCAGCGCGACGCATCGCAAAATAGCTCAGCGCCACCGCCAGGATCGCGCCAAGCCCGGTCAGGACATAGGCCGCAACGACGAAGGGCCAGGGATTCATGCGGAGGCGAGCCTGCGCAAGCGCGCCTCGACCTTGGCCTCGGCAAGGTTCGCACGCATCCGCATCAGCACGATCGCGCCGAACAGCAGCGAGAAGCCAAGCGTGGTGAGTCCCAGCGGCCAAAGCAGTTCGGGTGCGATCGTCGATCCCTGAAGCGTGATGCTCGGCCCCTGGTGGAGCGATTTCCACCACACGACCGAGCGGTTGATCACCGGGATATTGACCGCTCCGACGATCCCGAAAATGGCCGTCACGCGGCTTACCGAGGTGCGGTCGTCGCTCGCATTGGCGAGTGCGATATAACCGAAATAGAGGAACAGCAGCACAAGCATGGAGGTCATGCGCCCGTCCCATTCCCACCAGGTTCCCCAGGCCGGACGACCCCAGAGCGAGCCCGTCACCAGGCACAGCGCCGTGAACAGGGCGCCGGGCACTGCAATGGCGCGGGCGGCAACGCCGGCAAGCGGGTGCCGCCAGACAAGTTGGGTGATGCTCGCAACCGCAATCCCGCTCCATCCGGCCATGCCAAGCCAGGCTGCCGGCACATGAATGTACATGATGCGGACGGTTTCGCCTTGCAGGTAATCGGGCGGCGTCACGAACAGCCCGGCATAGACCCCGGCAAGGATCAGGGCGGCGCCAAGCCAGCCCAATATCGGTGTCAGCGGGCGGGCAATCTTCAGGAATCGCGCAGGGTTGGCAAAGGCATGCATCGCGCCTGCCCTCTAGACGATCAATTCATGCGCGAAAAGAGGCGGTTGTCAGCTTCGACAGATAAGCTTCTGCGCCATCGCATCGGCCACGCGCGCCGGGTTCTGCCCAGTCTGCGCACTGCCGTCCCAGATGGCGTTCAGCCGCCCGGGGATTTGCGCGACGCTCGCCTCCACCGCAGCCCGGTCTCCGCCACCCAGATATTCGAGCGCCACGTTGATGATCCCGCCCGCGTTGATCACATAATCCGGCGCATAGAGAATGCCGCGCGCCTGCAGGCGATCCCCGTCTTCGGGTGTGGCAAGCTGGTTGTTCGCACCACCTGCGACCACAGGTACGCGAAGCGCGGCGATGCTTTGCTCGGTAAGGATCGCGCCCAGTGCGCACGGGCTGAAGACATCGGCTTCGACGGTCATGATCTCGTCAGCGGACACCACCTGCGCACCGATTTCCGCGGCCAGCGCACGCGCGTGATCGCCATTCTTGTCGGCAAGCGTAATCCGGGCGCCCGCCGCCGCCGCGTGGCGAGCCAGACCGCCACCGACGCTACCAACGCCCTGGATCGCGATATGAACGCCCGCCAGCTCGTCCTTGCCGAGTGCGCGCTTGACCGCAGCCTTCACGCCCAGGAACACGCCCTTGGCGGTCGTCGGCCCGGGGTCGCCCCCCGCTCCGCCTTCCTTGGGCGGAAGGCCGGAAACGAAGCGCGTCCCCTTCGAAATTGCGATCATGTCTTCAGCGCTCATGCCAACGTCCTGCGCCGTCACGTAACGGCCGCCGAGCGAATCGACCTCCCGCGCAAAAGCCGCAATCATTTCGGGTGTCTTCGTGCCTTTGGCGTCGGAAAGGATCACGGCCTTGCCGCCACCCATGGCCAGTCCGGCCATCGCATTCTTGTAGCTCATCCCGCGCGAGAGGCGCAGCGCATCGGTGATCGCGGCTTCGCGCTCCGCATAGTGCCAGAAACGCGTTCCGCCCCCGGCCGGCCCCAAATGGGTCGAGTGAATGGCAATGATCGCCGTAAGACCGGAGGCCGAATCGCGGACCAGGTGCAAGGCTTCATGATCGTCGAAATCGGGAAGATCCCAGGGGGAAGTCATCAGTCAGCTCCGTTGCGCGTTCGATAGTTTCGAAAACACGCAATAATATTTCAAGTTTGATTTCTCAAGGAAAAATGGGGCGATCGACGGGATCCGAACCCGCGACCTCCGGTACCACAAACCGGCGCTCTAACCAACTGAGCTACGATCGCCACGGCGGCCTTCCAGCCGCGTTTCTTTCAGGAATGGGCCCCTTAGGAGCGCGGCATGGCGGGCGTCAAGCATGATCAGCCGAAGCCGGGCCGGTTGTCCCAAGGCCTGGCCGTGTTACAGTGCCGCCCCGTTGTGGAGAAAGACATGAATTGGCGCCTGTTTGCAGCCTTGGCTGCTGCCCTGCTTGTTTCTGGATGCGTGGGCAGCGTCGTCAAGACAGTCGTGACCGCACCGATCAAGGCGGCTGGCGCTGTCGTGGACGCAACCACCACGAGTCAGGAGGAAGCGGATCGCAATCGCGGCCGCGAAATTCGCAAGCAGGAAGAGCGGGAAGCCAAAGAGCGCAAGCGCAAGGGCGATGACCCGCCTCCCGATCCGCAGCGCGACTAGAGTCCAGAGCTGTTGGGGGTGCCCCCCTTTCCCGTCATCCCGAACTTGTTTCAGCATGACAAATGGAGGCAGCGCGGAACGCGCTACTCGTCGCGCGAGATCTTTTCGTTGCGCTCGTGGCGTTCCTGCGCCTCGATCGTCATCGTCGCGATCGGCCGGGCCTCGAGCCGCGCCAGCGAAATCGGCTCGCCGGTCACCTCGCAATAGCCATATTCGCCGTCCTCGATCCGCCGCAGGGCAGCATCGATCTTCGCAATCAGCTTGCGCTGGCGGTCGCGCGTGCGCAGTTCAAGCGACCAGTCGGTCTCGCTCGACGCGCGATCCGTCACGTCGGGTTCGCGCAGCGATTCGTTCTGCAGGGTAACCAGCGTGTCGTGCGATTCGCGAAGAATATCGTCCTTCCACGCAAGAAGCTTCTTGCGGAAATAGGCAAGCTGCTGCGGATTCATGAAGGGCTCTGCATCGCTGGGCCGGTAATTTCGGTCAACCGGCTCGTCACCCGCCGCATTGTCCGATCGATCGTCGTTGGGGTCGTTGAGTGCGGACATCATGCTACGCTCATTTCCTCTCACATACCGGACGCCCCACCCAGTCGACTGTTCGGTGGCCGATGCTGCGCGCCTATAGAGAGGGCGATTGCGACACACAAGCCACCCCGTCTGGGCTGTGAAAGACGGGGTGCCGAAGAGCGGAACACACCCAAGATCGCGACCCGGTGCAATCGCCCTTCGACCGCAGTGATTCGTTGTTGGAGCGCTGGGCGTTACACATCGGGGGCCATCGAAGCGCGGTGAAGCTCAAAACGGCCCCTAAATGGGACACTCGCCCGACACTTCATGCAAGAGGCGTGGTTAATCGGCTCTGGGGCCCGGCAATAATGGTTAACCGCCTTGCAAGGAATTCCGACCTCCTGCACGTTTGAAAAAACACGCGAACCGTTTGTGCTCTGAGCAGATTTGGGGCGCGGCTGGTCTCGCAAGGAATGACAACCTGTTTCCCAAGCGCTTGGTCGCGCTCAAGAAGAAAGCCCCCGGAGGTGTATTTCCGGGGGCTTTTTCGTTTTCGCGGTACAATGCCTCGTTACGGCAGCAAGTCGACGTAAAGCAGCCAGTATTTGGCAATGTCGGTCCGCACGCCGCCAACTGCGGAAAGATATTTCCGGGCCTCGTCCTTCTGCCCCGAACGGGCCAGCGCAATCCCGAGCCGGGTGTTGACCTGATCCACGTCGACACTGCCCTTCTGGAGCGCCATCTTGTAGAAGGGGATGGCCTTCGCATCTTCGCCATAGCCCAGATATGCGTCGCCAGCTCCTGCGGCCGGCTTGCCTGTGGCGCCGGCGGCATTCGCCGCCTTTTCGCTGACGGCAATCGAAGCACGGTCAGCGGCGATCCGGTTGGTGGCAAGCGTCAGCACTTCGTTCACCGCGCGGCTCGATTTGCTCACGACGCCGGTCGCAAAGCCTTCCTCGATCGTCGACTTTGCTTCACCCGGCAGCGCGCGGTCCACTGCGAGCGAGGCATATTCGAAAAAGTCCCGTTCGCCGGCCAGAGCCTTGGTAAGTCTCATGAGGCGGAAAAGGTCGAGCGCAGGCTGGCCATCGAGATGCGCGCCGTCGCGATAAGTGACCAATGCGCTGCGCCAGTTTTCCGCCGTGGGGTATGCCCGGACCTGCGCGCCGGTCCATTTCGCGACTTCCGAAGGCAGCTTCGCCTTATAGGCTACCGAAGCAGCACGCGCATACCAGGATTCAGGCGCCTTCTGCCCAGCGGCCGTGGATTCGGCAACCGCACGATCGACAAAGGAGAGCCCCTGAGAATACTGGCTGAGCTTGAAATAGGCTTCGGCAAGCCTCAGCAGCCGGTCGACGCTCTTCGATCCGAGGCGATCGGCTTCGGTCAGCTTGGCGATCGCATCCTGATAGTCCCCGGCCTCATAGGCCATATTGCCCGAGACGAAATTCAGTTCGGGCAAATTGCTCGCGATCTTCGAATTGGCTGCAATCATCTGGTTGATCGCCTTGCGCCCGGTCGCCGGATCCTTGGTGATCTTGAACACGTCATAGCCAATGGCGCCAACGTAGAATTTCTCGTCCGGCTGGGTCGCCAGCGCTTCGGCTGCTGCAAGCTTCGCCGTCGCATCCGCAGCATTTCCGGCCTTTACCGCCGCCTGAGCAGCACCGATCGCTACCCGGAACTCCTTGCTGAGCTGCGGCGCATATTGAGCGGGCGCCTTCTCTTCCTTCTTGGCCAGGGCAGGCGTTGCGACGCCGGTCGCGATCATGCCCAAGGCCAGCGCCAACCCCAGCGAAGCCTTCGAAACCAGTTTCATACAGTCATCCTCCTGCAAGCGGGCATCCCGGCCCGTGACTCTCCAGGCCTCGCTAGTCCGACAGAGGCGGACGCACAAGACTGGAACGAATGCGCTGCCCTATTGCGGGCTTCGCCTGAACGGCGATTGAACCATCAAACTTGCCCTTGGGGGCTGGTCTTTTTCCACGCCAGCGGCTAGGCAATTTGTCAGCGAATCTCATCAGAAAGACAGACATTGAGCAACGACGAGACAGTCCTCGCCGACCCTTCGGATATCACCCCGATCAACATCGTTGACGAAATGAAGTCGAGCTATCTCGACTATGCCATGTCCGTCATCGTTTCACGCGCGCTTCCCGATGTGCGCGACGGTTTGAAGCCGGTTCACCGCCGGATTTTGTGGTCCGCGCATGAGAGCGGCTATGTCTGGAACAAGGCCTATCGCAAGTGCGCCCGCATCGTCGGCGATACGATGGGCAAATATCACCCGCACGGCAACCAGGCGATCTACGACGCACTCGCGCGCCTGACCCAGGATTGGGCGATGCGCCTTCCGCTGATCGACGGGCAGGGCAATTTCGGCTCGATGGACCCGGACCCACCGGCCGCCGAACGCTATACCGAAGCGCGGTTGGCGAAGGTCGCGGATTCGCTGCTCGACGATATCGACAAGGACACCGTCAACTTCCAGCCCAATTATGACGCGTCGGAGCGCGAGCCGCAGGTCCTGCCCGCGCGGTTCCCGAACCTTCTCGTCAATGGCGCAGGCGGAATCGCGGTCGGCATGGCGACCAACATCCCGCCACACAATCTGGGCGAAGTCGTGAATGCCGCGCTCGCCTATATCGATAATGGTGCGATCACGGCCGAAGAACTGATGGAAATCGTGCCCGCGCCCGATTTCCCCACCGGGGCCTTGATCCTCGGCACCCACGGCGCCCGTTCGGCCTATACGACCGGCAAGGGCTCGATCGTCATGCGCTGCCGGCACGAGATCGAGGAAGGCCGTGGAGACCGGCGCAGCATCGTCCTGACCGAAATCCCCTACCAGCAGGGCAAGAACGCACTGGTCGAACGGATCGCCGAAGCCGCGAAGGAAAAGCGCGTCGAGGGCATTTCGGACATTCGCGACGAATCGAACCGGTTCGGCGTCCGCATCGTCATCGACCTGAAGCGCGATGCCTCGCCCGAAGTAGTGCTCAACCAGCTCTGGCGACATACGCCCGCGCAGTCGAACTTCGCCGCCAACATGCTGGCGATCCGCGGCGGCCGCCCCGAAGTGCTGACGCTTCGCGACATGATCGAAGCGTTCGTGAAGTTCCGTGAGGAAGTGATCACGCGGCGCTCCAAGTTCGAACTCGCCAAGGCGCGCGACCGGGCCCATGTCTTGCTCGGCCTTGTCATTGCCGTCACCAACCTCGACGAAGTCGTCCGCATGATCCGCGGATCGTCGAGCCCTGCCGAGGCTCGTGAGAAGCTGGGCACGCGCGACTGGCCGGTGGCTGAGATCGCGCCCTATATTGCGCTCGTCGAGGCGGTCGAGGATCAGGATGTGGCCGGGGCCAGCACCTACCGCCTGTCCGAAATCCAGGTCCGCGCGATCCTTGACCTGCGCCTCCACCGCCTGACCGCGCTCGGCCGCGACGAGATCGGCAAGGAACTGAAGGAACTGTCCGACAGTATTGCCTATCTGCTCGACATCCTTGCAGATCGTGCAAAGCTTTATGACGTGATGCGCGAGGAACTGATCGCCGTTCGCGACGAATTCTCAACCCCTCGCCGCTCGGAAATCACCGCGGCCTTCGACGGCGTCGATGATGAGGACCTGATCGAACGCGAAGACATGGTGGTGACCGTCACGCTGGATGGCTACATCAAGCGCACCACGCTCGACACGTTCCGCGCGCAAAGGCGCGGTGGCAAGGGCCGCGCGGCGATGGCCACCAAGGATGAGGATGTCGTCACCGAATTGTTCGTGACCTCAACCCACACGCCGGTGCTGTTCTTCTCGACCGCCGGCAAAGTCTATCGGATGAAAGTCTGGCGGCTTCCTGAAGGCGGACCGAACACCCGCGGTCGGCCGATGATCAACCTGCTGCCGCTCGCGCAGGGCGAGACCATCTCGACCGTCCTTCCGCTCCCCGAGGACGAATCCGAATGGGGCAAGCTGCACGTCATGTTCGCAACCGCGAAGGGCACTGTCCGCCGCAACAGCATGGACGCGTTCACCAATGTGCCGTCCAACGGCAAGATCGCAATGCGGTTCGACGAAGACAGCGCCGACCGGCTGATCGGCGTTGCGCTGTTGTCCGAAGACGATGACGTGCTGCTCGCGACACGCGCGGGCAAGGCCATCCGCTTCGAAGGCACTGATGTCCGCGAATTCCAGAGCCGAACCTCGACCGGCGTGCGCGGCATGACGCTCAAGGGCGATGACGAAGTGATCTCGCTCTCGATCCTGCGCCGCTCGGGCGCCACCCAGGAAGAACGCGAAGCCTATCTCCGCGCGGCGCCCTGGAAGGACAATGAAAATGAGCCAACCCTTTCCGCAGAACGCATGGCCGAACTGCAGGAACGCGAACAGTTCATCCTGACCGTGTGCGCCAATGGCTATGGCAAGCGATCCTCGGCCTATGAATATCGCCGCACCAATCGCGGTGGCCAGGGCATCACCAATATCGACAATATCGGCCGCAACGGCCCCGTCGTCGCGAGCTTCCCGGCCAAGAATGGCGAACAGCTTATGCTCGTCACCGACCAGGCGAAGATGATCCGCATGGAAATCGGCGGAATGCGCGTGATCGGCCGCAACACGGCGGGCGTGAAACTGTTCGACGTGGCCGAAGAGGAACATGTGGTGAGCGCGGCGCTGATCGAGGCAGAGGAAGAGGACGGCGCGGAGGAAGCAGTCAGCGAATAGCGTATGCTCAGATCAAATGTGAAGGGATGTCCATCCTGTTGTGCAACACCCTGAGAACGGAGATTCCCTGACCCGTTCGCTCGAACAGGATGATGTGAGAGCCTGACCGATAGCGCCAAAACTCGCCTTTGAGTTCGGAGAACAACCTTCCTCGGTTTCGATCATCGCACAGGTCGGCAAAGGCCTGCTCGATGTTGCCCAAATATCTCTGAGCTTGAGCGATGCCCCAGGTTTCAACCGTATAATCCCAGATCGAGGCCAAATCCGCCTCGGCAGCAGGTCTAATGACCCAGGATGTCATTCCTTGCAGCCCCGCTCCCGGGCTTCAACGGTCTTTCGCTCGATAAAGGCTTGAAAATCGAATGGACGCGCTGGGCCGCTTGCCAAGCCAACATCAATTTCGTGTTGGAGAGCGGCAATAGCCGCATCCCGCTGCTCAACCAATCGCAACCCCTCACGCACGACTTCGCTTGTTGAGCCATAGCGTCCAGCTTCAACCTGTTTCCTGGCAAATTCAACCCAGTGATCGCTAAGTGCAATTGACGTGTTTCGCATTGGCGAATACCTCCGATTTCTCCAATTACCAATTTTAGGTAACACATGCAATCGACCGCCTTCAAGATCCTGACCGCGCAGCAATGGGCGCAGTTCGAGGCGGACGGCATCTTTCACGGCGCGCCGGTCGATCTCGCGGACGGCTATATCCACCTCTCCACCGCCGATCAGGTGCAAGGCACGCTCGACAAGCATTTTGCCGGGCAAGCCGGGCTGGTGATCGTGGAGGTCGATCTTGAAATGCTTGGCGATGACATCCGCTGGGAAGTATCGCGCGGAGGGGCGCTGTTTCCGCACCTTTATGGCACGCTGCCGATGAAAGCGGTGACCGGATTGAGCGGAAAGCGGTCGTTCAACATCCTCCCTGAAGCGCAGCTTCGGGGAGGGGGACCGCTCGCATAGCGAGTGGTGGAGGGGCAAAGGTGGCGCACGGCCCCTTCACCATCCTGCGGATGGTAGTCCCCCTCCCCGCGCCAAGGCGCAGGGAGGATTTAAATGCCTGCAATAGGCTCGATATCCGCACCTCACGCCGCAGCCTTCCCCTTTCCTACAGCCCCCGGCCTCCCGTAATGTTCGAATCATGCCCAAGCCTCGCCTCAAATCGGAAATCCGCGCTGCGGCACTCCTGCAGGCGGCGGCCTTGCGCGAGGCAGCGGAGCAGCGTGCGGCCTTCCTCAAGCCCGCCCCACGATCATGGCATGACAGGTTCCTTGCGGCGCTGCGGGAAGGCCAGTCGGTGCGCGCCGCGATACTGGCGGCCGACGTGTCAAAATCGGGCGTCTATTGGGCGCGAGCGCACAATGCGGAATTCCGTGCGGCATGGCAGGCCGCGCGAAGCGAAGGGCTGAAGCGCAAACGGAGCGCCGCCCGGTCCGCGCACGCACCCAGCTGGGTGGACCGGCTGATGCCACTTCGCAGCGAACCGGTTCAACGATCCGATGGCACGGCTCAACGTGAAAACAAAGGCCCAGGGGACCCTCAACTTCGTCCTGAAAAACTGGACACTTTGCTGGCGCCGGAGCGAGCGCCCCTAACCTTCGTCGCCAGCCAGGGTCTGCGTAACGCCAAGGACGATTAGCAACTGCCCGGCGAAATAGAGCCCCCAGACCGCGAAGCCCGCCCAGGCGCTGGCCTCCAGCGGCCCCATGCGGGCGAAAATCAGCAGGTCGGAGGCAAGGAACATCATCGCGCCAATGCCCGTGCGGTAGCGGGGAAAGCGGCTGATCCATGCCGCGGCCGCCATGCTTGCGACAAAGGCCGTGTAGATGCCGACCAGCGGCCTGCCTTCCAGCGGCACCGACCAGACGGCAATCAGGACGGAAAGCGGAAGGACCAGCGTCGCCAGCCATTTCTGGCTGGGGGAAAGGCGGCTTCTGCGGTTGCGGAGATAAAGAGCGATGGCGAAGATATGGCCAACGATGAACGCCGCCGCGCCCGGCGTCATCCCCACGGCATCCAGCAAGACATCGCCAATGGCCCCGAAGGTCATCACGAGCGCGATCAGCCAGCCATCCGTGCTGCGCGCCTGAAGCGCCGCATAAACTGCCAGAAGGCCGACGCCCGCCCCTTTCCAGGCGACCGCAAGCGGCCCGGACATGCCTGTCGCGCCGACATAGAGATAGCTGGCACCGGCAATCACTGCCGCGATCAGCGCAATGCGCGCCAACGACCCGAGCCTGTTCATGGCATCTCCCCCCTCGCCTTTTCGATCGAAACGCCATAGCGGCTTTGGGCATGACACACCAAGTCCATATCATCGGCGGCGGCCTCGCAGGCTCGGAAGCGGCGTGGCAGCTGGCCGAAGCCGGGATCAGGGTCCGCCTGTCGGAAATGCGAGGGCGTGAGGCCACCGCCGCGCACAAGACCGATCAGTTGGGGGAGCTGGTCTGCTCGAACTCGTTCCGTTCGGACGATGATACGAGCAATGCCGTTGGCCTGCTCCACGCGGAAATGCGGGCGATGGGTTCGCTCATCCTGCGAGAGGCGGACAAGCATCGCGTACCCGCAGGCTCCGCCCTGGCCGTCGATCGCGACGGCTATGCCGCCGGCGTTACGGCTGCGATTGCGGAGCATCCCAACATCGCGCTTGTCCGCGAGCGCATCGACGCGCTGCCCGAAGGCCCGGCCATCATCGCGACGGGTCCACTGACTGCCGCCGCACTGGCAGGCGCCGTCGGGAACGAAACTGGTGAGGAAGCGCTGGCCTTTTTCGACGCGCTGGCGCCGATTGCCTATCACGAGACGATCGACATGGATGTCGCATGGATGGCCTCGCGCTGGGACAAGGGCGATACCAAGGACTATATCAACTGCCCGATGGACAAGGACCAGTATCTGGCCTTTGTCGAGGCGTTACTCGCAGGCGAAAAGACCGAGTTCAAGGAATGGGAAGCCAGCACACCCTATTTTGACGGCTGTATGCCGATCGAAGTGATGGCCGCACGCGGGATCGACACACTGCGCCACGGCCCGATGAAGCCCGTCGGCCTCGACAATCCCAAGACCGGGCGTTGGCCCTATGCGGTCGTCCAGCTCCGCCAGGACAATGCACTGGGCACGCTCTGGAACATGGTCGGGTTCCAGACCAAGCTGAAACACGCCGAACAGGTCCGGATATTCCGCATGATCCCGGGGATGGAAAAGGCTGAATTCGCCCGGCTGGGCGGGCTTCACCGAAATACCTTCATCAAGTCGCCCAAGCTGCTCGACGCATCGTTGCGACTGAAATCTCGCCCCAATATCCGCTTCGCCGGACAGATTACCGGCTGCGAAGGCTATATCGAAAGTGCCGGTATAGGTTTGCTGGCCGGTCGGTTCCTGGCGGCCGAACTGGCCGGGCGGGACATGCAACCGCCACCGCCCACCACCGCCCTCGGCGCCTTGCTCGGCCATATTACCGGCGGGGCCGATGCCGCGACCTATCAGCCGATGAACGTCAATTTCGGGCTTTTCCCGACCTTGCCCGAAAAGACCCGGAAGGCGGATCGCAAGCGCGGCTATACTGATCGGGCAAAGGCCGATCTGGCTTTATGGCTCAACGCCTAGCTGTCGTCATCTCCGGCTTCCGCGGTCACGCGAAGCGGCGGCGGGCAATTGCCCTTCGGCCCGGATTTGCGCGCAACCCGCGTTGCGAGGAATTCGCCCGGTGCGAGCGTGCCCGTCCGGTCGCGATCGGCACTGGCGAATTTCTTGACGGCCTTTGCCGCATATTCCTCGAACGAGAGCTTGCCATCCCCATCAAGGTCGAGCCGCGCATAGGATTTGCGGCGCGAAAGGAGATATTCCTCGCGGCTGACCGCACCATTCTCATCGGCGTCGTAGCGTGAGAACCGCCTTTGCTCCCGCGTCTTTTCGCTCGCCTCGAGCGGCGCCGCGACATCGACGGGCCCAAGCGGCCCATTGGCCGCGGAGGTTGGCGCGCCGACAAGGCTTTTCGTGCCTGCCCGACTGGACCACAGGAGCATCCCTGCCGTCATCACCAGCAACGCCGCTATTCCACCCGCCACATATCTCCACATCGCCAAAACCCTCCGCTCTTTTCCCTGAAACACGCAGAGCGGCGGATTCCGATGCAGCGTCAGCCCATTCCGAATACAAATTTCCAGGCTTGGGCGATGCGGCGTGGCGAGCCGGATGGGATCGGTCGCTCGATGCCGCGAGCAGCGTCCTTTTCGGCAAAATGGGCAAGGATGGCAAACGGGCGGAGGGCGCGCGGCAGTTCGCGGGGGGCGCCGCCGAATTCTCCGGCAAGCGCCAGGGCATGCGCGGCCAGGTCGCGATCGCTGCAATGGCGCGCAAAATCCACAAGCGCCCAAAGCGCCCCGGCGCGCTCCGCGGCGTCTTCGGCTTCTGTGCCTGAAACGATGCAAGCGATACGAAAGAGGCTTCCGCCGCGCGCCCTTGCAAAGTCGAGCAAGCGATCGCCTGACGGGTCGGAGTCGGCAAGCAGAGCCTCCCAGCCATCGACGAGCGCGCCCAGGGCTGCTCTTGCTTCGGGGTGTGTACCAATCAGATCATCAAGACCATCCAGGACAGGATCGGGAGCGCCGGATCCCGACAAGGAAAGGATCTGCTCCCGCCACCACGCGAGGCGGACCTGCCCCACGATCGGCGGGCCCAAATGGGGCATCGCCCTCGCCAGGCTGCGATCGAAGCGAAACAGCAGTCCATAGGGCCCGCGCAGGTCTTGCCGGCAATAGGCCAGGGCCAGTGTCTGCTCTGGAGCAAGCTCAATCATTTCGGCGCCCGGCCGTTTACTGCGGTACATGGCAAAAATCCCGTTAACCTTGTCACTTCAACCCGCGTTAGCCGTCTCCGGTCCAATGCCGGACGATGAACCAGCAATCTGGTCGGGGATCAATCATGAATGAACGTGCCGATATGCCTGTCAACAGGCCTTGCAAGCAGGGACTCATCAGCCGGCTGCGCAGCAATACTGCGGGCAACACGCTAATGCTCGTCGCTGGCGCGATCATACCGTTGACAGCCATGATCGGCGCTGGCGTCGATATGGGCCGCACCTATCTCGTCAAGTCGCGCCTCCAGCAGGCCTGCGACGCCGGCGTGCTCGCCGGGCGCAAATACATGACGGGGACGACATTGTCCGATACGGCGGCAGGCCGTGCGCAGGCATTCTTTTCGAACAATTTCCCGACAGGGTCGTTCGGCACGACCAATGTGAGCTTCACCCCGACACGGACCAATGACGGGCAAGTGACCGGGGCGGCTTCGGTGCGCGTGCCGATGGCCGTGATGCAGATATTCGGAAACACCCAGATTGATCTCAACGTGGTATGCGACGCCCGCCTCGAAGTCGCGAATACCGACGTTATGCTCGTCCTCGACGTCACCGGGTCAATGGCGGATTGCCCCGACGACAGCTCCTGCGGCTCTGGCCCCGGATCGAAAATCGTCGGGTTGAGGTCTGCCGTTGTGAATTTCTTCGACACAGTGAATGCGGCGACGTCGGCCAATGCGCGTTTCCGCGTGGGATTTGTACCTTATTCCTCCGCGGTCAACATGGGGATCGATCCGTTCACCGACACACCGATCCTGCAATCCGATTGGGTAGTCGACAATTGGACCTATCAGTCGCGCGTAGCCAACATGACGAAAGACGGGTGGACGCCGACAACAACCTATGGCGGCTGGACGAACCAGACCTTTGGCGTTGCGATCAGCAACTCCAACTGCACGAAATACGGCAACAATACGTCCTTCACCGGGTTCAACCCCAGCCCGGCGGGTAACCCGACCGTCCCGACGAACGATGTCTTCCAGGAGGGGCAGCCGGCCAATGTCATTCAGACATTCTACGAACGCGTCACGCCATCCTATTCCGGCTCCAAGAGCTGCACGCGCCGTTACCGGACGGCAACCACGACCTATGCATTAAACGGACGCTATGGCTTCGCGAGCTGGAGCTACATGCCCGTCACCTACAATGTCAGCAACTACAAGGCAGGCAACGTTGTGACGGCCTACACGGGCAACTCGGCCCCAACAGGCACCGTTACGACACAAGACTCATACAACATGGTGGATCTGGTCAATACTGCGGGATCGACGGTCACTGGCACCTCCACGACTTTCGATGGCTGCCTCGAGGAACGCGAGACGATTGCGCAGACAAGTTTCGCGACGATCCCCAGCGGCGCCTTCGATCTTGACGTGAATACGATTCCAAGCAGCGATGCCACGCGCTGGCGGCCGATGTGGAACGAACTTGTTTATGATCGCAGCTCGGGCGGCGGATACACGCCGGAGATGAACGTTGCGACCAACCGCAGCCCGACCAGCTCCTACTGGTGCCCAGCCGCGTCCAGCAAGCTCGCGGTGCGGACCCATGCGGACGTCCAGGACTATGTGAACGGACTGGTAGCGACCGGTAATACTTTCCACGATCTCGGCATGGCATGGGGCGTGCGTCTCATGTCGCCCAATGGCATGTTTGCCTCGGAAAACGCGACGGCCCCCAATGGGCGGCCCATCAGCCGGCATATCATTTTCATGACCGACGGCATGATGAATACACCGCCGAACATGTACAGTTCGCATGGCTACGAGGAATCTGACCGCCGCGTTTCGGGCATCGCAGTAACGCCGACCACATCGGACCTCAATAACCGCCACAACGCCCGGTTCCAGGCCCTTTGCAACCAGGCTCGCGCGAACAACATCGTCGTCTGGACCATCGCATTCGGCACGAGCAATCCCTCGACACTGGTGAGCTGTGCGGACGCTGGAAAATCCTACGTCGCCACTGACAGCGCGGCACTCACCGCGCAATTCCAGCAGATCGCCGCCAGCATCGCCAAGCTGAGGCTTTCGAGGTGAACGCGCCCCTGCTCAAACGGTTTGCGGCCGATACGCGCGGCCTGACGATCATCGAATTCGCCTTGATCTCGCCCACGCTCCTGGTGCTGATGATGGGAACGTTCGACCTTGGCTTCCATGCCTACGCAACATCCGTCTTGCAGGGCGAGGTGCAGAAGGCGGCCCGCGATGCGACGCTCGAAACGGGAAGCACCGCCGGTACGGCGTTGAACGCCAGAGTGCAGGACCAGGTTTCGCGGATTATTTCCAACGGCACTTGGTCGTTCACCCGCAGAAGTTACTCAAGTTTCTCGCGCGCTGGTCAGGCTGAAAATTTCACCGACACCAATGGCAACGGTGTGCGTGACGCTGGTGAGTGCTACCAGGACGAAAATGGCAACAGCAACTGGGATGCCGACGTCGGCTTGAATGGACAGGGCACGTCGGACGATATCGTGATGTACACTGCGTCGGTCACTTTTCCCCGCCTCTTTCCGATGTACGGATTGCTGGGCTGGTCACAGAATCAGACCATTTCTGCCAGCACGACCTTGCGGAACCAGCCATATGGCACGCAGACCACTTACACGGTGACAGCACGATGCACATGAAAACTCTATCCAGGCAGCTCTGCCGTCGCTTGCGGTCGCTACGGAGTGACACGAGCGGCGTGGCGATGATCGAATTTGCGTACGCCCTTCCGCTCCTGCTCGTACTGGGCGGATTTGGGGTCGAAATGACCAATCTCGCCACCGTCAATCAACGCATTTCCCAATCGGCGCTCGCGCTTGCCGACAATATGTCGCGTGTCGGTGCCGAATCCGCTTTGTCGACCGTCCAGCTCCGGGAATCAGACGTCAACGACGGCTTCATCGGCCTGATCAAGCAGACGGGCACGCTCAATCTCACGTCGAACGGCCGTGTGATCTTGTCCAGCCTTGAGCAGAACAGCAGCGGCGGCCAATGGATTCATTGGCAAAGGTGCATCGGGACCAAGAATGTCGCCTCATCCTATGGTCCCGAAGGTACCGGTGCTACCGGCACGTCGTTTGCCGGCATGGGCGCCGCCTCTGCCAGGATCACGGCCCCGCCGAACTCAGCCGTTATGTTCGTCGAGATCGTTTACGACTATCCTGCGCTGTTCGGCACAACGTTCATCCCGCCAAGGACCATTCGATTTGAAGCGTCGTTTGTCGTGCGTGACGAACGCGACCTTGCCGGGCCCAATGGCGGAGACGGCGTGTACAATCCGAATCCCGCCGCTACGGCGCACAGTTGCAATAGTTTTACTGCCACCTGATCAGCGGTTGCAGGTCCGCTTCACGGCGGAAACGATCCGCGGCACGTCGATGATCGCCAGCTTTTCAAGGTTTGCCGCATAGGGCAGCGGCACATCCTCGTCGCAGACCCGGGCAACGGGGGCGTCAAGGTCGTCAAACCCCTCTTCCATGCAGATCGCGATGATTTCGCTTGCGATCGAGCAGGTCGGCCAGCCCTCCTCGACCACCACGACACGGTTGGTCCGCGCAAGGCTTTCAAGGACCGCCGCCTTGTCGAGCGGACGAAGAGTCCTCAGGTCGATCACTTCGGCTTCGATGCCCTCGGCCGCAAGCTGCTCGGCCGCTTCCAGAGACAGACCGACGCCAATCGAATAGCTTACAATCGTCACATCCTTGCCCGAGCGGACCGTGCGGGCCTTGCCAATGGGCAGGACGACATCGCCAACCGGGACATCGAAACTGCGCCCGTAAACCAGCTCGTTCTCAAGGAAGACGACCGGATCGGGCGACTGGATCGCTGCGCGGAGCAGGCCCTTTGCGTCAGCCGCGTCATAAGGGGCAATCACGATCAGGCCGGGGACACTGGCATACCAGGGTGCATAGTTCTGGCTGTGCTGCGCAGCGACGCGTGAGGCGGCGCCATTGGGTCCGCGGAACACGATCGGGCAACGCATTTGCCCGCCGGACATGTAATTGGTCTTCGCGGCAGAATTGATAATATGATCAATGGCTTGCATCGCGAAGTTGAATGTCATGAATTCAACGACAGGGCGCAATCCGCCCATCGCCGCGCCGGTCCCGATCCCGGCAAAGCCATATTCGGTGATCGGCGTATCGATCACGCGACGAGGCCCGAATTCCTCGAGCAGGCCCTGCGTTACCTTGTAGGCGCCCTGATATTCGGCAACTTCCTCGCCCATCACGAACACCCGGTCATCGGCACGCATTTCTTCCGCCATCGCATCGCGAAGCGCCTCGCGGACCGTCATCTTCACGACCGGCCCATCGGGGGGAGGAGCAGGCGGCGCTGCCGGAGCTGGAGCTTGGGGCCGCGGCGCGGGCGGTGGAGGCGTGACGACCGGCTCGGGCGCCCGGGCGGCGGGAACTGCCGCTTCACCTTCGCCTGAAATCGTTGCGATCACGGTGCCAACCTTGACCCCCTCGGCCCCTTCGGGAACGATGATTTCCGCAATTGTCCCTTCATCGACGGCTTCGAATTCCATCGTGGCCTTGTCGGTCTCGATTTCGGCGAGGATATCTCCCGATTTGACGGTGTCACCGGCCTTGACCAGCCATTTGGCAAGCGTGCCTTCCTCCATCGTCGGGGAAAGCGCAGGCATTTTGAGTTCGATTGCCATCAATAGGACCCCACCAGCACATCGGTATAAAGTTCGTTCGCCTCCGGTTCGGGAGAGCTTTCCGCGAAGTCGGCCGCCTCGGTCACGATCTGGCGGATTTCCTTGTCGATCGCCTTCAAGTCATCCTCGCCCACGCCCGCGGCGGCAAGGTCACGCTTGACGGCTTCGATCGCGTCGGATTTCTCGCGGACATCCTGCACTTCCTCGCGGCTGCGATATTTCGCCGGATCGGACATCGAGTGCCCGCGATAACGATAGGTCTTGAGTTCCATCAGCAAAGGGCCATTCCCGCCGCGCACATAATCAAGCGCCACATTGGCCGCGCCGCGCACTTCGAGCACGTCCATGCCGTTGACCTGCATGCCGGGGATCCGGAACGACGTTCCGCGCAAGTGGAAATCGGTTTCGGCGCTCGAACGATCGACCTTGGTGCCCATCGCATAACCATTGTTCTCGATCACGAATATGACGGGGAGCTTCCAGAGCGCCGCCATGTTGAAGGCTTCGTAGACCTGGCCCTGATTGGCGGCGCCATCGCCGAAATAGGCCATGCAGACGCCGCCATCGCCCGAATATTTGTGGCCAAAGGCCAGCCCCGCGCCAAGCGGCACCTGCGCGCCGACAATGCCGTGCCCACCATAGAAGCGATGCTCGGTCGAGAACATGTGCATCGACCCGCCCTTGCCGAGCGAGATGCCGGCCGCGCGGCCGGTCAGTTCGGCCATGATCAGTTTTGGATCGATCCCATAGGCGAGCATGTGGCCATGATCGCGATAGCCGGTGATGACGCTGTCCTTGCCCGGCGTCAGCGCGGACTGCAGGCCGACCGCAACCGCTTCCTGCCCGATATAAAGATGGCAGAAGCCGCCAATAAAGCCGAGGCCGTAAAGCTGCCCCGCGCGCTCCTCGAACCGGCGGATAAGGAGCATTGACTTGTAAAATTCCAACAGCTCATCGGCTGTCGCCGGATAGCGCTTCGGTTTCGCCAATGGCGATGTTTCAGCTGGTTTTGCGGGAGCTTTGGCCAAGACGGACCCTTTCGCCGGTTGGGAACAGAATACGCTACGTAATGGCCGTCTATAGGCAGGCGAACCGCCCCAGGGCAATCACCAGAAGGGTAAAAAGAAGGATAATCCGAACGTCAGTCGAGCGGAATGATGACTTCATCGGGCTGAGTCAGCCCCAGCTCCTTGCGGACCAGTTCGTCAACCAGATCGGGATTGGCATGACGCGGGTCGAGCAGGGCGACGCGATGAGCCAGTTCGTTCCGCTTCTTGCTGACGGCCGCGAGTTCGGCCTTCCGCACTTCATACTTCTGGCTGTAGTCGCCCCAGGCGAGTACCCCATTCGAACCGAACAGCGCATAGCCGCCGAAAAAAGCGATAATCGTCAAGGCCATGGCAGGCCACATGGCCGACCGCAGCAATTGAAGAAGACGTTTCGCCTGTTTCATTCAGCCCCTTGAATCACAAGCGATTCGGCGAATCAACCCCTAGCGCGCAAATATCTGCCGGCCGGCATAATGGGCAACGCTCCCCAGTTCCTCCTCGATGCGGATCAACTGGTTGTATTTGGCGAGCCGGTCCGATCGGGCGAGGCTGCCCGTCTTGATCTGCCCGCAATTGGTGGCGACGGCGAGATCGGCAATCGTCGAATCCTCGGTTTCACCCGAACGGTGCGACATGACGGCGGTATATCGCGCGCGATGGGCCATATCGACCGCCGCCAGCGTTTCGGTGAGCGTGCCGATCTGGTTGACCTTCACCAGCAGCGAATTGGCCAGCCCCTGCCTGATCCCGTCGGCCAGGCGCTTGGGATTGGTGACGAAAAGATCGTCTCCCACCAGCTGGATCTTGTGGCCGATCTTGTCGGTCAGCGCTTTCCAGCCCGCGAAATCATCCTCGCTCATCCCGTCCTCGATCGAAGCGATCGGGAAGCGGGCGGCGAGATCGGCGAGATAGCCCGCCATTTCGTCGGGCGAGAGCACCCTGCCCTCGCCTTCGAGATGATAGGCCCCGTCCTTGAAGAATTCGGTGGCCGCGCAATCGAGCGCCAGCACGACATCGTCTCCCGGTTTGTATCCCGCCGCTTCGATCGACGACATGATGAAGTCGAGCGCGTCGGCCGGGGAGGCCAGATTCGGAGCAAAACCGCCTTCATCGCCGACTGCGGTCGCGAGGCCCTTGTCGTGGAGCTTGCCCTTGAGCGTATGAAAAATTTCCGAGCCGATCCGCACGGCATCGAAAAGCGTTTCCGCACCGACGGGCATGATCATGAATTCCTGGAAATCGATCGGATTATCGGCATGCATGCCGCCGTTGATGATGTTCATCATCGGCACCGGCAGGACATGCGCCGAAACGCCACCGACGTAGCGATAGAGGGGAAGGCCCCGCGAATCCGCTGCTGCCTTCGCTGCCGCAAGCGAAACGCCAAGCAGCGCATTGGCACCAAGCCGGGACTTGTTCTCCGTGCCGTCGAGATCGATCAGCATCGCATCAAGTTCGCCCTGATCCTCGGCGTCGTAGCCTGTCAACGCATCGCAAATCTCTCCATTCACGCCTTCAACGGCGTGTGCGACGCCTTTGCCAAGGAACTTCGTCTTGTCCCCGTCGCGTTTTTCGACCGCCTCATAAGCCCCGGTCGAAGCCCCCGAAGGGACCGCCGCGCGGCCGAACGATCCATCTTCGAGCGTGACGTCCACCTCGACGGTCGGGTTGCCGCGGCTGTCAATGACCTGGCGGGCATGGATATCGAGGATAGCAGTCATTATATGGGGGCCTCAGACGGTTGATCGGTGATGGGCGTGCCCCATATCGGTGTTCACTGTTGGAGGCAAATGGCGGGCCTGACCGCCACTGTTGATCGAAGGAGTTGCATCACATGGCAAAGGCACCCTCCCCCACTGCTTCTGCAAAAGCGGCCGTCAAAAAAGCTGCGCCGAAGGCCAGGGCCGCGGCAAAAAAAACTGTCAAGGCCGTAAGGCCCGTCAAGCTCAAGGCTGAAGCCACGGCCGAGACGTTCAAGGATCAGGCAACCGCGTTCGTGGGCAAGGCCGGCGAAAAGGCGCGCGAATATGCCAGCACAGGTAAGGACAAGGCGACCGATTCGCTGTTCAGCATCTCCGACTTTGTCGACGACGTGGCCAAGACGGTGGATAACCGTCTTGGCAAGCAATATGGCGATTATGCCCGCCGTGCGGCCAGCGCCGTTTCCGGCGTTGCCGATTCGCTGAAAGGCAAGGAGATCGACGACCTAGTTGCCGACACGCGCAAATTCGTCCGTGAAAAGCCCGCTGTCGCAATCGGGGCCGCTGCAGCGATCGGGTTTGTGCTGACCAGGCTCTTCCGTTCAGGCTCGAGCGACGGCGACGACGCCTGAATGTCGGATGCGCCGGCCCCTGAAATAGAAGTGCGCCCGGAGGATCCCGGGCTGAAGGCGCTTGCTGTCCAGCTCGCCGATGACGCCACGGCGTTCGTGGTGGCCGAAACAAGCTATCTCAAGGCCGAACTCGGTGAACGGGCCGGTTATGCTCAGCCAGCAATCTATGCGGTCGGGTTCGGCTGGGCGCTGATGCTGGGCACGATGCTGACTCTTCCGTTCGCGATCATCATGATGCTCGCGCCCGTGATCGGGATCGTCTGGGCGGTGGTTGCAGTCAGCGGCGGGGCGCTTGTGATCGGGCGGCTGCTCGCCCTGTTCGGGATGCGGCGGATCAAGGCCTCGCTCAAGCCGAGGGACGAACGATGAGCACGGTCGACGAGAGCAAGGCGGAGGCCGATCGCGCCCGGGCAAAGCTTGAAGCCACGCTCGAAACGGTGCGTGAGCGGACCCAGCCGCAGGCGTTGCTCGGCTCGGCCACCGAAGAAGCCAGGAAACAGGCCATGAAGGTTGGCGTTGCCGCGCTTTCCAACGGCCGCTTCCGCCCCGTCCTTGCGCTTGGCGTCGCGGCAACCTCGATTGCCTATCTTTTCCGCAACCCAATTTTGAAGGCCCTGAACAAGCGTTTGGGCCAGGGAGAACAACATGACTGAAGACCTGCGCCAAAAGGCGGAAGCGCGTTATGCCGAAGCCCGTGAAAAAGCGAGCGCGGCCATCGCGTCGGGCCGGGACAAGGCCGATGAGGCGCTGAAGACAGCAAAAGCGTCCGCCGAGGAAGCTGAGAT